>OCAA01000058.1_pt1 | contig 143025 bp, 107 predicted proteins | sample 1538241 | NCBI WGS metagenome assembly OCAA01 (sample SAMEA2580241, study PRJEB22360) | human gut metagenome | biome: human gut; feature: human-associated habitat; material: faeces | place: Denmark | collected 2008/2010
TCGCATGCTCCGGGAGTTCGTGGATTTTGCCAATGTATTTCACTAACTCTCAATTTATTTCTCTTCCACCGGAATCTGCTTCAGGTTCTCCACCTGTTCCAGAATTTCATTGCTGCGGATGTCGATGATGGGGCCGCCGGTTCCTTCAATGTACTCTCTGGTAATGGTAACCCTTCCGATGTTATCATCCTTCGGGATCTCATACATGATATCCAGCATGAAGTCCTCGATGATGGAGCGCAGAGCTCTGGCACCGGTATCGCGCTTCATTGCCTTCTCGGCAATGGCATCCAGGGCATCGTCTGTGAACTCCAGTTTTACCTCATCCAGCTCCAACAGCTTCTGGTACTGCTTAAGAATCGCATTCTTCGGCTCTTTCAGGATCTTCACCAGCATATCCTTTGACAATCCCTGTAAAGTACAAATGATCGGCAGACGACCGATAAATTCCGGAATCATACCAAACTTGCGGATATCCTCCACAGTCACCTTGGATAAAATATCGGTATCTTTATCGTATTTATCCTTCAGTTCCGAGTTGAAACCGATGGATGCGGTCTTGGTCAGGCGCTCCTTGATGATCTCGTCCAGATCCGGAAACGCACCACCGCAAATAAACAGAATGTTACGGGTGTTCACCGTTGCCAGAGGTACCATGGCATTTTTGCTGTTGGCACCTACCGGCACCTCCACTTCCGCACCTTCCAGAAGCTTCAACATACCCTGCTGTACACTCTCTCCGCTGACATCCCGGGAGTTGGTGTTTTTCTTCTTGGCGATCTTGTCGATCTCATCGATGAAGATGATACCTCTTTCCGCCTTTTCTACGTCATTGCCCGCCGCTGCCAGCAATTTGGATACCACGCTCTCGATATCATCACCGATATAACCGGCCTCAGTCAGAGAGGTGGCATCAGCAATAGCCAGAGGCACATCCAGAAGTTTTGCCAGTGTCTTTACCAGATAGGTCTTACCGGAACCGGTGGGGCCAATCATGAGGATGTTGGACTTTTCGATCTCAATCTCATCCATAGTGTCAGTGGCCACTCTCTTGTAATGGTTGTATACTGCTACGGAGATGACCTTCTTGGCTTTTTCCTGTCCTACCACGTATTCATCCAGACTGGCCTTGATCTTATGAGGTGCCGGAATGTCCTTGATATTGAATACCGGTTTGGGACCTTCCGCCTTCTTTTTCTTCTTGAGTTTCTGCTTGTTGGGAATACCGCCGTCTCCCTGAAGATCCGCCAGATTCACAAAACTGATGTTGGGGAATCCGTTCTGTCCGTTAAACTGGTTGAAATCATTGGGATTGTTCAACATTCCCTGATAATCGAACTGGCTCACAGTCTCCATGGTCTTGTGCATGCAATCATCGCAGATGCAGATATGGTTGGGCAGCTTGAACATTCTGCCGGCTTTGCTCTCCGGTCTGCGGCAGATAAAGCAGACATCTTCGTATTCGCTGCTGTCCTTTTTGTCCTCTGACTTTTTTTCGGTGGAATTTTCTTTTGCAGTATCCGCCACCTGTGTGTTTCCATTATTTTTTTCGTTATCCTGAGTTTCACTCACATCGGTCTCTGTTTTTTCCTCCTCAGGGATCACTTCTCTATAATCATCATTATAATTATCTGTCATGTTATTCTCCTCTTTGTTTCCTACCACTATTCCGCAGTGTATCTCGGTAACACTTCGTGTTCCCTCGATATCCGGGCTTCGCCCTATCATCCCCGGCTCCAAAGCATCTTCGCAGTGTATCTCGGCAACACTTCGTGTTCCCTCGATATCCGGGCTTCGCCCTATCATCCCCGGCTCCAAAGCATCTTCGCAGTGTATCTCGGTAACACTTCGTGTTCCCTCGATATCCGGGCTTCGCCCTCCCCGTCTCGTGCCTTACACAATCCCGTCTGCAAGCAGCCAGATTGTGTAATCCCCGATCCAGTCACTTCTCATTGCCTACGCTTATTATACTCAATGAAGTAGCGGGGCACAAGTTAAGTTTTTCTAAACCATTTATAACTATTCATATTTTGGTAAATATTACAAGACCCGGGCAAAACCATATGTCTCGCCCGGGTCTCTTTCCATTTCCTTTTATTTACCTGTTATTTCTTTATTTCTGGCTTGCAGGTCTGCTGCCCAGTGTCAGATTCAGCTCGATGGATACATATTCACCGTTCTGAGGTCTCTGTACCGTTACGGTTACGGAATCACCGGCCGCATAATACTGTAAAGTTTTCTGCAGATCAGAGTAGGAAGAGATACTGCTGCCGTCAAATTTGGTAATGATATCACCTTTCATGATACCGGCATTGGCTGCAGCGCTGCCTTCCTCTACAGATACTACATAGATACCTTCCGGCATGTTGTACATCTGGGAGATCTGGGAAGTTACTTCCTGCGGGGAGATGCCGATGTAACCGACTTCATCCTCAGCTACCTTGGTTCTGGTCTGACGCTCCATCAGATCTGCAATGATAGGACTTGCCGAAGTAATCGGGATAGCATATCCCATACCTTCTACGGCAGTACCACCGATCTTGTTGGAGTTGATACCGATAACCTCACCATTCATGTTCAGCAGTGCACCGCCGGAGTTACCGGGGTTGATGGCTGCGTTGGTCTGGATGAAAGTACCGGTAGAGCCGTTCTCCAGACCGGTAGAGCCGTTCTCCAGAGTGATCTCACGATTCAGGGCACTTACAATACCGTTGGTAACAGACTGACCATAGCCAAGGGCATTACCGATAGCGATGACCGGCTCACCAAGCTTCAGATCATCACTGCTGCCAAGTGTTGCTACTGTAATAGCATTCTTGGTATCATCACTCAGATCATTTAAAGATACTGCGATCACTGCCAGATCCATGTCGGAATCCAGTCCTTTGACCTGTGCCTGTGCTTCACTGCCATCGATAAAAGTAACGGTCAGAGTATCTGCACTCTCTACTACATGATTATTGGATACGATCAGCAGTTCATCATCGGTCTTACCTACAATGATACCGGAACCACTGGCTGCTTCTTCCTGTGTGTACTGCTGTCCGAAGACATTGGCTGTCTCGGTAAAGTTATTTACGATGGATACCATGGCAGGCATTACTTTTTCTACCACATTGGATACATCGGACTCTACATAAGTAACATTGGTAGCCAGCTGTGCACTCTGGGTACTTTCTGTCGTTGCCTCAGAAGCGATCTCATCTACCACTGCGGTATCTGTGCTGGTCGTAAACATCCCGGTTCCCTGCTGTACTGCATAGAAACCGATTCCTGCGAACAGTCCGAAGAACAATCCCAGGCTGACACTTACCATTGCCTTCCGGAAGTAACCGCCATGTTTTTGGGTTTTCTTAGGCTCCGTATTGTTGCTGCCTGTGGTTCCGCCCATCTGATAAGTGGTGTAACCATTCGTGCTTCCTGCTGCACTCTGGGTAGTACTATGATTTTCATAGCCATAACTGTTTTCTGTTCTTGTCTCATTCAGATCTGCTCCACTGAATGTACCGGTTGTATTTTCATTGCCGGTTCCGTAACCGGAAAAATTATCATTCTCGTACATATTGCTTCCTCCTATCCTGTTGCAAGTGAGAAACTCTTTTTACCATTACCTGTTTCATTTCTTCCTCTCACCTTATGAACACAGTATATCCGTCAATTGTGTCCGAATTGTGATAACTTTCTGAAGCAATTATGAATCCTGAAAAAACAGAGAGTCTGTTCTGCCTGCAAGCAGTCTCTCTATGGGTAAGTTATTACACTCTACTCAACAGTAACGGATTTTGCCAGGTTTCTGGGTTTATCCACGTCACAGCCGCGTCCCACTGCCACATAGTAGGAGAACAACTGCAAAGGAATGATTGCCAGAGAATTGGTAAAGTACGGATTGGTCTCGGGGATGTATATTACATAATCCGACGCTTTCTCAATGGCCTTGTTGCCTTCAATGGTGACTGCCATAACAAAGGCTCCTCTTGCTTTTACTTCTACCATATTACTGATGGTCTTCTGGAACAGATCCGGCTGGGTTGCCAAAGCCACTACCAGCGTACCATCTTCGATCAGAGAAATCGTACCATGCTTCAGTTCTCCAGCTGCATAAGCCTCGGAATGAATATAGGAGATCTCCTTCAGTTTCAAGGATCCTTCCAGTGAAATCGCGTAATCAATACCGCGTCCGATGAAGAAGATATCTCTTGCTCCCACGTAACGGTTGGCAAAATGCTGGATCTTCTCCTTCTGTCCCAGAAGCAGTTCGATCTGATCCGGCAGGCATCTTAAATCTGTCAGCATACCGGCGAACTTCTCCTGATCAATAGTACCACGTACCCTGGCGAATTTCATAGCCAACATGTAAAGTGCAGTTAGCTGTGCACTGTAAGCCTTGGTGGTAGCCACTGCGATCTCGGGACCTGCCCAGGTATACATAACACTGTCTGCCTCTCTGGCAATGGAGCTTCCCACCACATTGACAATGCCCAGTACCTTGAAGCCCCTTTCCCTGGACTCTCTCAGTGCTGCCAGAGTATCTGCCGTCTCACCGGACTGGCTGATGACAATGACCATATTACCCTTCTGAAGAATCGGATCACGATAACGGAATTCACTGGCCACATCCACTTCTACCGGGATTCTTGCCAGACCCTCGATCACATATTTTGCGGTAACTCCGGTATGATATGCGGAGCCGCAGGCCACAATATGGATCTTCGTAATCTCTTTGATCTCTTCATCACTCATGTTCAACTCTTCGATCACAATATCATTATCCTTGATTCTCGGAGAGATGGTATCGTTGATGGTCTTCGGCTGCTCATAGATCTCTTTCAGCATGAAGTGCTCATATCCAGCCTTTTCTGCCGCATTGGCATCCCAGTCAATGGTCACCGGCTGCTTCTCGATCTCTTCCTCATCCACGGAGAAGAAACGCAGACTACCCTGCTGTAATTCCACAACTTCCTGATTGTCTACATAATATACGGTTCTGGTATATTTCAATATCGCAGGAACATCGGAAGCGATAAAGCTGCCGTTGTCGCTCTTTCCTACGATCAGCGGGCTGTCCTTGCGGGCTGCAAAAATCTTATCCGGCTGATCTGCAAACATGATCCCCAGCGCATAAGAGCCTTCCACACGATGAAGCACCTTCGTGATGGCTTCCAGAGGATTTCCCTTGTAATAATAGTCTAACAGATGTGCCAATACCTCGGTATCAGTCTCGGATACGAACTGATACCCCTTATCCTGCATCTTTTTCTTCAGGGGAATATAGTTCTCGATAATGCCGTTGTGTACCACGGCAATGGTTCCCGCATTGTTCATATGCGGATGGGAATTGATATCGCTGGGAGCTCCGTGAGTTGCCCAACGGGTATGTCCGATACCGGAGGTTCCTTTCATATTCTCTCCGCCGTGGGTCAGGTTCTCCAGAACCTTAAGTCTTCCCACTGCTTTTCTGGTGTTGATCTTCTCACCGTCAAAAATCGCCATACCTGCGGAATCATATCCACGGTATTCCAACTTGGACAGACCGTCCAGAATGATCGGTGCTGCCTGTTCTGTTCCAATATAACCTACAATACCACACATAGTCATACATCCTTTCTGTTCTGTTTCCAGTATTCCTTGTTGGAAGTAAAAGCAAGTACCCATTTTTTCGGGAGCCTGCGATAGTTCTTTCCCAGTAAATAACCTGCATATTTACAGGCGCATTGCATATAAAAATGGGGCAATCCGGCAGACATATGGTTGCTGCGCAAATATACCGTCACATCTTTCACCATTCGTTTTCCCTCGGACTCCGAAGGATATGCTGCAAAAATCTCGGGATGCTCTGCCTGCGATACTCCCAGGTCAAAGTTTCTGTGGAACTGCTGCCCGTTGGTATAATTATGAGAATGCACCACCTGCGCATCCGCCGCATAAGCCACAGAGTATCCTGCTTCCACCGCCTTTGCCGCATAGATCATATCTTCATTAAATATCGTATGTCTGACGAACCCGCCCAGTTCCTCATAGATCTCCCGGCGATAGGCCGCACAGACATTGGAGCAGAAAAAGGTCTTGATCCCCAGGCTGTCCAGGTCTGCTGCCGATTTGATCCGGGACTTTGCCGGATAGTTAAATTCTCTGGTATAGCTCTCCACCGGTGTCGAATCCTCTCGGGGCAGCTGTCTCGCATAGGCCACCGCCACTTCCCCCTGCAGGGGTTCCACCAGTTTTTCGATCAGCCTGTCATCTTTCGGCATGGCATCCTGTGTCATCATCACGAAGACATCCGCAGAAGACTTTTTTACTCCCATCCGTCTCGTACCGCCATGATCGAACTCTCTTTTGGATACATGGTATATCTTGATATTCTGATAGGTTTCCAGAAATCTGATTCCGTAGATCAGCTGTTCAAAATATTTTTCTTCCGTATTCAGAAGAATCACCTGATGTACCGGTACGCTCTGACTGCCCAGTTTATCCAATAATGTAAATAATTCTTTTCCCGGCTTATACAGGGGAATGATCACATCTATCTCCATGTCAGAGTGCTCCTCACTTTTCCAATCTCTGGTTCATTATACTTTAACTCTTATTGCGGCACAAGCCTTTTCCTACTGTCCAAGAGGATTATAACCTTCTGGGTAATGCACAAGGGAGCCCCGGCAGATTCCGGAAGACTCCCTTGTATTCCTGTTGCTTTACTCTATACACTGTTTCTTACTTATTCATATAAGGTGATGTGTCAGATTCAATCTTATTGCTGTATTCCTTCACGTTGCTGGTTACGGAATAGTTGGCATCATCAAACAGGAACTGATGCAGCCATACTACATTGCTTTCGAGATTTACCGGAATAACACAGCTTCCCTTTGCACCGATATTGCCGGTGTCACGCATGGTCTCTTCGGGGAAACCTCCTTCGTCCACTATGCGATAATTTGAAATATTGCCCAGCAGATCCAGGATGTCCTTGGAATCCAGACTGGTGTAAATGTCGTCGATGGCACTGTTGAATACCTTGGACAATGTTGCATAATCTGCTTTCTTTGCCTGATCTTCGATTGCCTGAATAACTTCACGCTGACGGGCAGCACGCTTAAAGTCGTTACCAGCGGTATAACGGATACGGCAGTAAGCAGTAGCCTGCAGACCATTCAACAGCTGCATACCGGTCTCAGTTACCGGTGTATAATCGCATTTCAAAACTTCTGCAATACCGATCTGATAGTTGTTGATATGCTTGATCTCCTCAGAGTCCACATCAATATAGATACCGCCCAGACCGTCGATCACTTCGCTCAGTCCTTTATAGCCTACGGTCACAAAGTTCGTAATATCCATATCCAGATTCATGTTCAGCATCTTAACCGCCTGCTCTGCTCCGCCATAGGAATAAGCGGCATTGCATTTCTGGTAGGAATCCGTACCGATATTCAGGTACGTATCACGATATACGCTGACCAGTTTGATATCACCGGTATCCATGTTGATGCTGGCGATCATGATACTATCGCTTCGGCTGCCCTTGTACAACAGGCTTTCCTTGGTGGCATCCACACCGAACAGGGCAATGTTCATATAGCCCTTCATAGTTTCATCCTGCTGCACCTCTTCGGGAATCTGAAGTTCTTCTGTCTCCAGAACGGTTACCTTGGGGCCCTCATTGCTGGTATGAGTCATTACCAGATACAATAATGCTACCATGAACAGGATCACTACGATCTCTATGCCAAAGATGATAACCTTTTTTCTCTTCTTGGCTGCACGCTGTTTGGCAGACATTCTCTTCTGTCCGTTCGCAGCTCCGGTTCTCTGTCCACTGCCGGCAGGTCTCTGACCGCTTCCGGCGGGTCTCTGTCCTGTAGGTCTCTGTGCGCTTCCGGAAGGTTTTCTTCCGCTTCCGGCAGGTCTCTGACCATTGCCGCCATTGTTGTTAGAATTTGTTGCCATCTTGTCTTCTCCTTGTACTAATAAGCATTTTTATTGATAAATCCTGTAAAGAACGTCATAAGAATGATCTTGATATCAAATCCAATGGTCCAGTTCTCAATATAGTAAATATCATATTCGATTCTCTTCTTGATGGAGGAATCACCGCGCAAGCCATTCACCTGTGCCCATCCGGTCAGTCCCGGCCGTACCTGATGTTTTACCATGTAACGGGGAATCTCTTCCTTGAACTTTTCCACAAACTGCGGTCTTTCCGGTCTGGGACCGACCAGACTCATATCTCCTTTTAAGATATTGAACAGCTGGGGAAGTTCATCGATACTGGTACGTCTGAGAATCTTACCGATACCGGTGACTCTGGGGTCATTGCGTACCGTCCAGCCCTTTTTCTCTTCCGCCGCCGTCTGCATTGCCATGCTGCGGAATTTGTACATATAAAACGGCTTATTATGAAGTCCTACCCGTTCCTGCTTAAAGATCACCGGTCCCGGGCTGGACAGCTTTACCAGAATTGCTGATATGAGCATGATCGGTGAGGTAATAATGATACCGAAAATGGAACCAACGATATCCATTGCCCGCTTGATCACCATATTGCCTGTATTCGTCAACGGTACATACCGGATATTGATCACCGGTAACCCCATCAGATCCTCCGTATAGGGTCTGCTGGGGATCAGACTGCTGTAATCCGGAATGAATTTGGTGTGCACCCCGGATTTCTCACAGATATCCACCACACCTTCCAGATAATCATAATCCTTCAGGGAAAGTGTGATTGCGATTTCATCCAGCTTGTTCTCCGGAAGGATGTATTCCAGATTACCAAGCGTTCCCAGTACTTTCACTCCCTTATAGGTCGTGCCGCCCGGGATGTGCTCATCCAGAATACCACACACTACATATCCCCATTGGGGATTGCTGAGGATTCTGTCAATATATTCCTCCGCCGCCCGGGAATAACCTACCAGCAAAATATGCTTCAGATTGTATCCTTTTTTCCGTATGGAACGCAATGCCTTGCGCATGATGATACGGAATACGGAAGTCAGAAAAACATTCAGGACATAAAAAATTGCCATGACGGATCGTGAAAAATTGATCTCACGGATGATCATATACAAAATAATGATCAAAGCCGCCAGGCCAATGGTATTCGCCTGCAGGATACTGTATATCTCATGTCTGCGGCGAACCGTACGCTTCGGGGAATACACACTGCACCGGTAATACAGGAACATATAACCGGGTACAATAAAGGGAAGCAGCATATAATAATCCTGCACCGGCAGGACACCGATCCCCGGACCGTCATTTAAGATATAAAATTTGATATAATAGGCAAGGACAAAAGATACTGCCGTGATCAGCGCATCTATTATCACAAGAAGCCTGTTAAAGACTTTCTGGTTGTCTTTTATCATACGGGTCACCCAATCTTTAAGTCCGAAAAGCTTCTTTTCAACGATTTCATTCTACAATAACGGTGGTTTTTTCTCAACTTAAGAATTTATGAAGCAATTTCTTAAGATTTCATAAGAATTCGAAAAACATTCAGGTATAATTGCCACTGAATCTTCACATAATTCCATAGATGGCTCCATTGAAAGTGCACCTTTGCCTGCTTTCCCACAGGACCCACGGTACGTTTCCACCCTTCGGCCAATCCCTTTAAATATAGTTTTCCCATTCTCTTCTTACAAAAAAACAGAAATTTTATGCCAAATCCAAGCAAAAAGAACGGCAGATTCAGGATCCACTGTAGTAGCGGCATATTTTTGCCGATGACATAGATATTATTGGAAGAAGAAAGTTCCGTTTTCCGGGAATTGTAGCGGGATCCCGTAGAAGCACTGCCGTAATGCAGAACGGATGCCGTCGGCTCGTACCGGTTCTCATAGCCGTAGATCCGGGCACGGTAACCGATATCCAGATCTTCCAGATAAGCAAAATGCGCTTCGTCAAAATAGCCGATCTCCTCAAATACCTGACGTCTGTAAATTGCCGCTCCGCCACAGGCTGAGAATATGCTGACATTCTTGTCATAATCCACAGCAGGCCGGCCTTTTCCCCTGGAATATGCCCATCCCAGAACGCAGTAGCGGTCTCCCGCATCATCCAGCAGCTCTGGCTTATCCCACATAAGCATTTTGGCGCTGACGGAAAAGATCTTTTCATCCTTCCGAATGGCATCATACAGTCCTTTCACAAATCCAGCTTCTACTCTGGTATCGTTGTTCAACAGGATCACATAGGGGCTTCGTGCCTCCCGGATTCCCAGATTCACCGCATGACAGAAGCCGGTGTTCTCCGGCAGGGCGATCAGACGCACCTGCGGTTTTCCCCCCTCTTCTGCCGGTGCCTCTTTTTTGCGACACCATTCGCTGTCCAGATATTCCACGCTCCCGTCAGCAGAACCATTGTCTATGATCAGCACTTCATATTCCGGTGCATTTTCCTGTCCCTGACACAGGGAAGCCATGCATTCCGGTAAATATTTCATTCCGTTGTAATTGGGTATAACGACGGTTACTTCCTTCATAGTCTCTCCCATTTCTCCGGATACTCCGGCAGATACAGCAGTCTTCCCCGTTTTCGTAATGCTTCCGATAATTGCAGACTTAAAAGCCGGATATCAGCCCCGGCAGGCAGTGTGGAGCTGTCAAATACCGGCTGTTGTTCCGGACCTCTTACTACTTCCGTATAAGGCACTCCCACGATTTTTTCAAACAGTTCCCTGTCAGCTGACCGGATCCTGATGCAGCGAAGGTCTAACGCTTCTGCATCCTGGGACAGCTCCGCCCGGTGAAGATAACCGCCAAAGTCCTTCGGCAGTCCCTCGTAGAACACCTTTCCGTCCGCAGTCATTCTGCCACCGGCGATCCTGCCGCGGTTTTTCCCGGACAGCACTCTGCCACCTACGGCAGCCACATCCGGTCTCTCCTGTAATACCTCTGTATATTGTAACCGATAAAATCCTACATGTCTGGTCTCCTCTGCCTTTGCCGGGATCCCACGCTCTGCCGCATGATCCTGCAGTGCACGCAGCCCCGCTTCGTAAGCATATTTCTTGCTGTGGGGATTGGCTGCTGTAGATGCTTCATGGCATCTCCAGTGATACAGCACTCTGGGAATATGAAGAATTCTCTCCTCCCCGGAGCGGCCATCTGCAGCCAGCACCTCTGACACTGCCCGCAGCACCAGATCATAGTCCTGGGCACCGTCGCATTCTGGCCGGAATGCAAGTTTCTTCATCAGATCTGCATCCATCACCAGAAAATGGCAGATATAGTTATTACTCAGGATTAAATCGTAATTAAAGTCTTCTTTATGGTTGGGATCGTAATATTTTGTCTCATCCCCGTTGCATTTGTCTTCATCCGAATAAGCGAATGCGACTCTGACACCTCTGTCATTTGCTTTGGTAATAGCATCTGCCATCTCATACAGAGCATCCGGTGTCAATACATCATCATGATCCAGCAGGCCGATATATTCTCCCCTTGCATAGGGTAATGCCTGATTGGTATTCGCCGCAATTCCGGCATTTTCCGTAAGGTGTATATAGTGGATCCTTGCATCCGCTGCAATAGTTTCCGCATTTTCCGGGAGCCGTTCTGTCAGGAATCCCTGATTTGTCAACGTCTCCTCCACACTGTGATCCTCTGTGGCATCCGCCAGAATCAGTTCCCAGTGAGGATAGCTCTGTTGCATAACGCTTGTTATCATTCTGTTCAGATAGATTTCCGGGGTACGGTACAACGGCACCACAATGCTGAGTGTAACCGGATTATCCCATTTTCTGCAACTTTGCCTTTCCAGTTCCTCTTCCGGACAGGGCACATAAAAATAGCGGTCTGTCTCTGTCAGGCGTTCCCTTACAGAGATCCAGGTTTCCCTCAGGCCGTTGCGTTGCAGATAATATAGAGTTTTCTTAAGGTTTGCTATGTTCAGCTTTGCCACGGATACCTCCACTTTTATAAAAGAGCAAATCGCCCTTCCCGGGCGATTCGCTCTTAAAAATAACATTAACTATTCAGAACCCCATTCGCAAAATCACTCTTCCAGAGCTTTCCTGAATAACATACTTGCATGCTATGATGCCAGGGTCAAAAGGTCTAAGCCCACATGAGCTTGCTCATAGGTGGGTGAAAGACCTTAGGACCCGCCCCGATATGAGCATAAAAGTGGGATGATAATCCCACGATATGCGAATATTGGGTAGAATTGTGGGAGTGCGTAGCACGGAACAATCCGTAGGCATCAAAGTCGGGGGCTTTTGACCCCGACATCATGCTATTTGCTCATGGTGGTTACAGTACAGCCTTTACATCCTCGGTCAGCTTCTCTACCTTGGCCTGTGCATCCTCTATGCTGTTACCTTTAACACCCATGTAGAACTTGATCTTGGGCTCGGTTCCGGAAGGACGGGCGCAGCACCATGCATTGTCGGGAAGCTCAAAATACAGGACATTAGACTTGGGAAGTCCGGTAGTGGTCTTCTCGCCGCTCTCCATGTCGATGACTACATCGTTCAGATAGTCACGGAATTTCTCCACTTTCAGGTCACCGAATGCCTTGGGCGGATTCTTACGAAGCTTATCCATGATCTCGGCGATCTGTCTTGCACCGTCGATACCCTTCATGGTAATGGTGTACTGGGTCTCCTTGAAGTAACCGTATTTCTCATACATGGATACCATCATATCCCACAGAGTCATGTTGTGCTTCTTGCAGTAAGCCGCCACTTCACACAGACACATAACTGCTACAACTGCATCCTTATCTCTTGCATGAGTACCTGCCAGACAGCCGTAGCTCTCTTCCAGACCGAATACATAATTGTTGCTGCCGGTCTGCTCGAAGAACTTGATCTGCTCACCGATGAACTTGAAGCCGGTCAGTACTTCGATCAGCTTTACACCATAAGCTTCGGTGATGGGCTTGGTCATATTGGTGGTAACGATGGTGGTTACCAGTGCGGGATTCTCGGGCATAGTGCCGGTAGCAGTCTTCTCTCTCAGGATATATTCTGCGATCAGCATACCGGACATGTTACCGGTAAATGCCACATACTCGCCGGTCTTGGTATCCTTGGCATACACACCCAGACGGTCTGCATCGGGATCGGTTGCCAGAACGATGTCCGCATCCTTCTCCTTGGCCAGACGCAGTGCGTATGTAAATGCCTTGGGATCCTCAGGGTTCGGGTAATCCAGTGTGGTGAAGTTTGGATCCGGATTCTCCTGTTCGGGAACTACATAGACGTGCTTAAATCCCAGCTCGGACAGGATACGTCTTACCGGCTTGTTACCGGTACCGCATAACGGAGTATATACGATCTTGATGTCATCAGCCATTTCCTGAATAACATCAGGATGAATGATCTGCTTCTTCAGCTCAGCCATGTACTTGTCATCGATCTCTTTACCGATCACCTGATAGAGGCCTGCTTTTTCCGCATCTTCTCTGCTCATGGTCTTCACGGTATGATAATCCTTGATGGCCTGTACTTCGGTGATGATGTCCTTATCGATAGGAGCGGTTACCTGTGCGCCGTCCTCCCAGTATACTTTGTAGCCGTTGTACTCAGGAGGGTTGTGGCTTGCAGTCACTACGATACCTGCGGTACATCCCAGCGTACGAAGGGCAAAGGACAGTTCCGGGGTAGGTCTTAAAGATTCAAAAATGTATGCCTTGATGCCATTGGCTGCCAGACATCTTGCTGCCTCATCGGAAAACTCGGGAGACATGCGGCGGGAGTCAAATGCGATAGCCACACCCTTGCTCTGGGTGCCGCGCTTAATGATATAATTAGCAAGACCCTGAGTTGCCTTACGAACGGTATATACGTTCATGCGGTTGGTTCCTGCACCGATCACGCCACGTAAACCGCCGGTACCGAATTCCAGTTCCTTGTAAAAACGATCTTCCACTTCTGCCTCGTTGTTGCGGATTGCCAGAAGTTCATCCTTGGTCTTCTGGTCAAAATAATCATCATTCAACCAGAAATTCAGTTCGTCCATATAACTCATTTTCCTATCCTCCTATTTTATCGCTATCTTTATCTTTCTTCAGTAAACGCTCTCCGCCATTATTTTACCATAGATTACCTTTACTGAAAAGAGCAATTTAACGTCCGCTAACCGGATCTCTCAGCGCGTAGTCACTGCGATCCAGAGAGAAATTCGGGTTGTAATAGGGGTCTCCTGCTTCCAGCTCTGCCTTCCATTTTTCACGGAAATGCTCGGATTCTTTGTTGTAACGCTCCGCCTTCTCTCCCTGATCATCCAGACCTCTGGAAATAGATTCATAATGATACAGTTCCGCAAAAGGGGTCCATACATTCAGCAGTCCCAGTTTGCGCAGTTTCAGGCAGAAATCCACGTCATTCAGAGAGATCACAAAACTCTCGTCCAGTCCTCCCACCTGCTCATACAGACTCTTTTTCACCAACAGACATGCTCCGGTCACTGCCGTGGCATTCTGGGTATAACACAGGCGTCCCATGTAGCCGAGGTTCTGTACCGGAATACGATAATGGGTATGTCCTGCGGTGCGATGTGCCCCCAGTCCGATGATTACACCGGCATGCTGGATCGTCTTGTCCGCATAATACAGCTTTGCACCTACGGCACCCACATCTTCCCGCTGTGCATACATCAGCATCTCTTCCATCCAGTTGGCAGTGATCACTTCCGTATCATTGTTCAGCAAAAGGATATAATCTCCGGTGGCATAGGATACTCCCAGATTATTTACAGCAGAATAATTAAAGTCACCATGATAGGTCACCACAGAGATCCGGCCGTCCTCGCTGTGCAGAATCCCGCCGTCATGACCGCAGACGGTATGCAGCTTGCATCTCTCTGCGTAGGAATCATTGCCGGACAATCCCAGCAGCTGGGAATAGTAATCCCGGATTTCCGGTGTGGTGCTGTTGTTCTCCACCACGATAATCTCGTAGTTGCTCCAGGTGCTGTTCTTCTGAATAGAAGTAATACATCTCTTCAGATCTTCCACGTGATCCTTGTTGGCGATCACGATGGAGATCTTCGGATCTCCCAGAATCTGATAGCGGATCCGGAAAATTGTGGCACAGGCTCTGGTACTGGTGATCTGAAAATGTTTGAATCCATGCTTTTTCAGATGATCCGCCACGGCACCCTTTGCCGCCTCGATGGCATAGGGCTTTGCGTCAATACTGGCGGCGGTACTGCCCGCATGGCTTCTCCAGTAATACATCAGTCTGGGCACATGTACGATCTTTTGTGCTCTGTCCGTCAGACGCAGGATCATATCGTGGTCCTGCGCACCGTCAAAAGCCGTACGGAACAGTTCCTCGCCTTCCAGAAGTTTTCTGGAAAAGACGCTGAAATGACAGATATAATTGTTGGCCCGCAGATTATCCGGTGCATAATCCGGCTTAAAATGCATGGTCAGCATTTTATTAATATTGTCCTCCTGGAAGGTGGTCTCATCACAGTACAGATAATCCGCACCCTGTTCATTGATTTCCTTGACATAGGCATACAATACGGAAGGATGCAGAATGTCATCCTGATCGAACAGTCCGATATAGTCTCCGGTGGCCAGCTTGTAACACTCATTGGTGTTGTAGGAAATACCTCCGTTATGGTCCAGGTGCTTATATACAATACGGCCATCTGATTTCGCCGCGTACTCCTTGCAGAGTTCTTCGATGTAAGCATGTTCCGCATCGGAACCGTCCGCCAGACACAGTTCCCAGTTCTGATAGGTCTGGTTCATGACGCAGTCCAGCATCTGTATCTGGAACTCTCTCTTGTTATTCCACAACGGCACGAGAATACTGATCTTCGGCATATAGGGGAATACCGTTTCTTCCTCTTTCTTCCTCTGCTCCGCATCGGGAAAGCTTCCGGTACCGTAGGATTCCATCAGGCTCTTCTGGTGACTCTTGTTACGGATCTTCCGCAGAATATCTTTGGGACCACCGCAATGAGACAGCCGTTCCTTCTGTCTCTGGGCAAAATGGATCACACTTCTGGCAGGTCCTGTAGCCTTCCAGAATTTATTTTTCTTGATTCGGTCCAGTTTGAACTGCAGATCTTCCTTCTCCGATTCCAGTACTACGATCTTGTCCGCCAGATCCGCACATTTTTCATGCTCTCTCTCGTAGGCTTCCTTATAATTGATCTCGGTGTTGCTCTCTGACATATGTCTCCTCCGTGATGCTTTCACCGCATTTTAGCGGATCATGCATCTGTTTTATTCTTTTGCTGCCGGAAGCTCTACGGTCAGATATTTTCCCGTAGTATTCCAAAGTTTCAGCTTGCTGACACGATTCACCACAAGAACAGCGATCGTATAGTTTCCCGCCGGCAGTTGTTCTCCTTCTCTGAGGACACAAAAGCCGCCCAATGCCACATTTTTCTGATCCGGAAGATTTTCCTCCAGTTCCTGTCGGTAGGCAGGCATCAACTGCATGGACCACACATCCTGTTCTTCTGTTTCCCCACAGGGAATCAGCAACAGATGTTTTTCATAGCAGGCATTATCGTCTCCCAGAATTACACTGTATCCCTGGATCCGCTCCGGTCCCGCTGTCTCTACTCTGGCCATCAGGCAGTTATCCCTGCGGATCTTCTGTAATTCCTCTCCGCCAGGAAGTCCCCTTTTCCAGAAAGGCTCCTGTAAAACATTCCGATCTGTCAGATATGCCGGAACCACACGGCTGTCCAGTCCCTCCCGGTTCAGCCCCTTCGGGTAAAAAGGATCCTCTCCCCGGAACTGTGGATGCATCTGGTAGAGCAGTTCTCTCTCCTGTACCAGACGCTGCATTTTCTCAGGACTTTCATCGCTTCCCCGGCTGAGAGATTCATGGTGATATGCAAAGCGGTCGTTCCACACCACATTGTAGTATCCCATTTCCAGAAGCCGGAAGCCCAGTTCCACATCATTATAGGCTACCCGCAACACTTCCCGGAATCCTCCGGCCTCCCGGAACACCTCTGTCCGGATCAGGAGACAGGCTCCCGTCACGGCCACACAATCCTGTGTAAAACGGTTCCGTCCAAAATAGTAGCTTCTGTCATCCTCCATAAATTGTAGCTTATGCACCGGTCCCACCGGCAGATTGACAATGCCGTCATGCTGGATCTTCACGGAATCCGGATAATAAAGTTTCAGTCCCACACTGCCCACATAAGGCTGCAAGGCTCTGGACACCATTTTATCCAGCCAGTCATTCTCACATAATTCAATATCATCATTTAAGAACAGCAGCAGCTTGCCATCTGCCAGTTCTGCGCCACGATTACACATGGTGGAAAAATTGAACTCCGCAGGCTCATATACATACCGGATCGGTGTTCCGGCTGTCCGGATTTCTTCCACCAGCTGTTCTGTTTTTTTCCTGTTTTCCTCGTTACTTCCATTATCTATCAGCAGGATTTCCACCGGAACACTGCCCTCCGGGCGTTGCGTCAGCGACCGCAGACATTTTCCCAGTACGGAAGGATTATCTTTGGAAGGAATGATCACAGAGACCCTAAGCTCTCTGGCGAACAGTTCTCTGGCTTCCTCTGCCGCTTTGGCCGCCAGTTCCACGGAAAGTTTTGCGGATTCCGCTGCTGTCCGGTACTCTTCCCAGGGGTTCTGCTCAGCTTCCGCTTTCTCCCGGCTGGTTTCTGCCGGTCCCTGCAGTCCGATTCCCGCAGTACCAAAAGTGCCGTGAAACAGCACTTCTTCCAGATGTCCAATGGTATGACAGCCTCTCTCAAATCCACCGGCTGCCAGAAACAGCCGGTCCATCAGGGGACGGATCTCTTCCGCTTTCGAAAATACTATTTCCCTGCCGGTGCTCTCTCCTCCTGTCACAGCCCCGGGCTCCCCCAGTTTCTGCAACAGTCTGCTCCGCACTGCCACGACGCTTCCCACATAGAAGAAAGCCCGGTAGGTATCCGGAGCCCAGCAAGGCTTGAACCAGGGGATCACACGCTCTCCGTTCTCTGACAGCAGATCTTCATTTCCATAGACGATCTCTGCCTCCGGATGCTTCACAAAATACGCATTGATCCGCTCCACAGCATTTTCCGCCAGCTGTCCTTTCTGCTGCCTGTAGATCACGAATTCCGCAAGACCGGCTCTTTCCCCGATCTCTGTGACCACTGTTTCCGCAATCTTTTTTTCCTGCTCCGCAGCCCATTGCGCGTAGGTCACCCGCAGCTTTGCCAGTTCTGCTTCATACTTTTTATCCTGTTGTCTGACAAGCATCTGCTTTACTGACGTCCGAATGCTCAAGTTTCCTGTCTCCTTAGAAAAATTTTTTCACCGCTCCCGCCATGTCACTTGCCACAGCAAGGGGAATCTGCACGATCTCCATTTTCACAGTCAGGATGTTCTCTGCCTTTCTGTCCAATGCATCCACCCGGATCGTCAGATTCGGATCCTCCGTGGGAAATACCACGCTGGGATGCTCCGCACCGTCTGCGGACTTCAAGATTTTTCCATTGGTGGTAACGATCTTTTTGTCCTGCACAGGAACCGGCTGTCCGTTCATGGTAAGCTCCCGGATTTTACACACGCAGGCGCACATGGCCGGATCCAGCCGTAAATAATGGACATTTCCATCGAAATTCACCGTAAATTCCGCCTGTTTTTCCTCTGCATAGACGTTCTCCGGGAAATAAGAATTTTCTTCGGAAAATCCCTGTCCCTTGTCCTCATAGATCTGTACCCTGAGTTCTCCCTCCGTCTGACGGAACCGTCCGATCCATTCCGTGGGCTTATAAATTTCGCCGCCTAAGAGATTGCGGATCTCACCCATGGACAATTTCTGTCCGGTCACATATTTCTGAAATTCCATCTCCTGCTCTCTGTACTGTCTGGCTTCGTTTTCCGTGATGCCCAGACGATCCAGAATACGATCCAGTTCCAGTGCATTACGTCTTTCATCTTCCAGTACATAACAGTATACAGCCCGGAAGGCCAGAGCTCTGGTCTCTATGGGACGGTCAAAAGTCCATTCATAATCAATCAGTGTCCAGTGGTCACCATCCACCAGAATATTGGCAAAGATCAGATCAAAGTCTGCCACCGGCACATCCTCCCCGTAGCCCACTCTCTCCAGATATTCTGCGAACAGGTTGTGAAATCCCTCCACATCCTGTCTGTCCAGGCATTCGTCCATCAGTTCCGACAGCGGTCTGCCCGGCACGAACTCAAATTCCGCATAAGGTATGCCGTTCTCTTCTCCCAGATGGCAGACATTGACATCCAGACTGCTTCCCGCATACCGTTCCTTCAATTTTTCATAAGCCTCCGGCATATGACGCACATGGGCTTCCGCTTCTTTTGTCAGCGGATATTTTCGGACCGTCTTACAGCCTTCCTTGTCCCGCAGGATCTCGGTGCGGATCCGGAAGCTTTCCGCACGGTCATTGGAATATCTGGCATATTTCAGATCCAGAGGTGCTCCGATCACCGCCATATAGGAATTGGAAAAAACGGAAAACAATCCTTCCTCCACAATTCCGTCAAAAGCACTCTTCTCATCGAACAACAGCATTCTGTCCCGGTCAAAATTCCGCAGATTGTTGGACAGCTCTCCACGTCCCGGAAGATAAGCATCGGAATAGACTGTGGTCATAAATTTATAATCGGGATACGGATAATAAAAACTGCGTTCTCCCACACCGCAGGCATCGAAAATGCGCTCCAGCTTTTTCCGGGAAAACGTGCGTACCACACCGCCCTCCGGATAATTTTCAATGCCGGAAAACCAGCTGCCCAGATGATCTTCCTTGCATCCGGCAAAATATTTCAATCCGTATTTGTTCTCAATAGCAATCACGATCCTGCCGTCCGGTGCCAGATGCTTCTGCAGGATCTTAAGAAAATCCTCGTAAGGCGTCTTGCCGCCTATGTAAGCCTGTCCGTACTCAAAAACACCGATCAGACAGATATAGTCATAGTCTGCGGGAAGTTCCGGTTCCACATCCGTGAAATTGCCCACATGGATCGTCACATTTTCACATTCGCTGTGGCGGCAGGCGTTGATCAGGCTGCGCTTCTTCGAGAGATCCACACAGGTCACTTCCCCGGCTTTTCTTGCCAGTGCACCCGTGATGGCTCCGCATCCACTGCCCACTTCCAGCACTTTCTCTGTTTTCTGTATGGGAAGGAAATCCACGATATTTTCCCGGAGAGCAGACAAATGATACAGGATCGGCCAGCTCTTTCGCTCCGCAATGATCCTGTCATATTCCACCGTACTGTATTTTTTTACAATGTCTAAGATCTCGTCCTCCACACTGCCGTCGCAATAATAATCCTCGCCGGGATATTTATCCAGATTCAGTGTGATCTTCCCGATGGTCTCTGTCATTCCTTACTTCTCCTCCGCATCCCATACTTTTGTTTCGGAATCCATATCATAATATCCTACGGTGTTCTTGTCCGATACCACCGTAATATTCAAGGCATCATACAGTCTGTGATATACCTCGAAGGTATCCTGATTGTAGCCGGTCACTCCCAGAGACAGCAGATACTCACCACCCTGTAAGTTCATCTTCTGGGTAAAAGTCACATTTTTCACCTCTCCCGGCTCCACGCTGTCCAGAAAAGCCTTTTCAATCATGGTATTTGTACCGGTGATCTCCACACCGATGACGTTTTTTACAGAAAATGCAAAAATGGGGGCCGGAATATGATCCATAAAACGAACCCGCATATGGATGGTAAACATACTGCCCTTCAGGATCGCATTGGTGGGAACCCCTCTGTCATCCGTAATGTAAAATTCCTCAATCTGTGCCTGCTTCGTACCGTATTCCAGGGCATTGGGATTCTGCCCCTTGGCCTCCATGGAAGCCTGGGAAGCATCGGTCCCCTTCTCATCTGCTTTTTGGGCAGCTACTCTCTGCAGGTCTTCATCATCCAGCAGACTGGCAGTCTCTTCTCCCACACCCTCCGGGCCGTCATACTGTCCCACCAATACCCTCTTGTAGGTGTCGATCATAGCCTTGGGACTGCCTTCGCCCAGGATATTTCCCTGATTCAGCAGATATACACGGTCACAATATTTGCTGATACTGCTCAGATCATGACTGACGAACACAATGGTCTTGCCCATCTTCTTGAATTCTTCGAATTTATGATAACATTTTGCCTGGAAAAATACGTCACCGACACTCAGAGCCTCATCCACGATCAGGATCTCCGGCTCGATATTGATGGCCACCGCAAAGGCCAGCCGGACGAACATACCGCTGGAATAAGTCTTCACCGGCTGATAGACGTAATCTCCGATATCCGCAAAACTTAAGATCTCCGGAAGCTTTGCCTCGATCTCCTTCTCGGAAAATCCCATCATCGTCCCGTTCAGATACACATTTTCAATGCCGTTATATTCCATATTGAATCCGGCACCCAGCTCCAGCAGAGCGGAAATACGGCCATTTACCAGCACTCTTCCCGAAGTGGGATTCAATACACCGGTGATGATCTTCAGGATCGTGGATTTACCGGAACCGTTGGTACCGATAATACCCACCGTTTCTCCCTGATAGATCTTCATGTCCACACCCTTCAGGGCATAGTGAAGCTTATGCTTCGTCTTTTTTCCGAAGCCGAAAGCCTCCTTCATCCGATCTGAGGGCTTATCATATAGTTTATAGATCTTCTGGACATTATCGACTTCAATGGCCAGCTTTTTCTTTTCCTGCATCAATTTTAATCCTCGCTTATCAGCGTTACACTGTCTTTGTCATACCATATGGCCAAAGAACGGTTGGCCTCGTTATTTTCATCCTCCGAGAGGTCTCCCATGCACAAAAACCAGGGCTTGTAGTGATAAGGTTGCAGCTGTACATCATCCTCATCTCCCAATAGCTTTTCCACCCGTTCCAGATATTCCTGATGGAAATTATACGCTTCTCCGGTATGCACATAGTAATAGGCCCCATAAGCCGAATAATGTCCTGCCTGATTGGGTGACACCTGAAAGATCATGATAAATTCCAGACCCATAATCGCATAAAACCACCACACTGCGGCTCCGTTCCAGTTCGCCAGCCATCTTGCCGCGCTGCCTGATGCCTTCTTCTGCAGTCTTTGCTGCAGCCAGCCACACCAGTATATTTCGTTCAGGAACAACAGCAATAAATATGTGATCTTCACCGCATTCAGAGTTCTGGACAATCCGGCATGTCCGAGGGAATACAGGCTTGGGGTGTAACCGGTGGCATACAGGCAGAAGGACCACAGAAGTACGACTCCCGGATACCGGAAACGATACTCCGTCTCCTTAAGTGCCTGCCAGATCAGGGGTAACAGCATCACCATTACCATAAGAACAATAGATCCCGTAAACTCTGGAAGATGTTTTACTCCTTCCAGAAAAGATCTGCCGATGGACTCCAGGGGACTGTATCCCCAGCCGACATAGCTGCGGGCCCGCACGGAATTGCCCGGTGCCGCTACATTCAGCCCAAATCCTATAATGTATACCAGCGTAGCAGGCAACAGCCACAGTCCCTTTTTCCGGTGTTCCACTACCACACTTATAAACAGAATCGTCAACAGCGATAAGAGTCCCTGCAATGCCGTGACAAAATTGCTTCCGGCCGTGATCATGGAAAGCAGTACCGAGGCCGTAAATAGCAGCCCGGTAGCAGTTCTTCCTTCTGCTCTCTCCAGACAGATTGCCACAGACAACATCAACAATCCAAAGCCGTGCATTCCCACGTAATGAACTCCGCCGTTATACCAGTAGAAGCCACTCTGTGCGGAATAAATGAACATAAAGACTGCCGCTGTGATCACTGCCTGTACTGCCAGTCCGGTCCATTTTTCCATGTTCAATACTTTCCGCAGAATCACATGGGTAAATGTCATAGTACCCGCCAGCAATAGCAGCAGGATGAACACCGGCCCCAGAAAATAATACTGTTCTCCCCAGATTGCCGGCATCAATGTCATAAAGAAAATAGAGGAATAGGTTCCCTGCCACGCATACCACTGGGTTCTGGAACAATCCAGTGCCCCGGAGATGGCAGCCCATTTTGACTGTTCCTGCTCCATGGCAGCTCTGGCAAATCTTCCGAAATTGTAATCATCATAATACGGAACCGCATAGACTGTCAGCCGAAACAATGGAATCAGCGTCAACAACAGCAGTCCGCAGCATCCCACTGCCAGCAGGATCTTCCCCGGCTTCCATAACCAGAATTTTCTTAATTTTTCACGAGCACCCTTCAATTACTTTCACCCTTTCTGTTTTCCCCACAACAGTTTCGTAATGCAGCCCCTCCCCACAAGGTCTCCATTTTAAAAGTTTTGCTATGCTCTGCTTCTTTTTATAATACGATTTCTCCGTTCTGCGAACTCTCGAAATCGTAACGATCATTCGTCTTCCGGGCTATAGCACGTCTGCGAAATGTACCTTCAATCGTTTGAAAATAACGGCTCCCAATCCGAACAGCACTACCGTCACGATCCAGAAATACATGGTGGAAAAGAAATCCTGGAAAAACCATTCTTTCTCATAGATAGCACTGCGGTAACCGTTTACAATATACACCAGCGGATTCAGCTTCAGAATCGTGATCCAATTGCCGGACAGGGAATCCAGATTCCACAAAATAGGAGTGGCCCACATGCCGATCTGCAATCCGATACTGATGATCTGAGACAGATCCCGGAAAAATACTACTACTGCACAAGTCGTATAGCTGAGTGCCAGTACAAAAATGAACAGGCAGAAGCTATAGTATACGATCTGTATCGTATATATGGTAGGATAATACCCGTAAATTGCTGCCACAATCAACAGCAGACACACAAAAAATACATGAATAAAGGTGGCTGCAATAATCTTGATGATAGGCAGGATACTGATCTTAAATACTACTTTTTTCACCAGATAGTTATATTCCAGCAGCGCATTGGTTCCATTGTTTAATGCCTCACTAAAATAGAACCAGGGTACAAGCCCAGCCGTCAGGAACAATACAAAGGGTACTTCCACACCCTCCCGCAGGGGAGTACTCGTATTACCCATGATCTTATCAAAAACAATGTAATACATAGCCACCGTGACCACCGGCTGTGCCATAGCCCATACCGCACCCAGATAAGATCCCGCATATCTTTTTTTGAAATCATTTTTGGCCAGTTTCCAGATCAGATGCCGGTTCTGGAACAGTTCCACCGGCAGTCCGGTGAATTTATCATACCAGTGAATAAAAGCAACGCATGCCGCCGCGATCACTACGCAGGAAATGATCTTCTTGGCCAGTTCCTGTCCCGGATCCGCCGCAGGTCCCGGATTCTTATGGAATACAATAAGTACTGCCATGATCACTGCCGTTGTCACAAACAGGGCAATGCCCGCTTTTTTACTTACCTTCATTCTCTTTTTCCTTCACGTACTGTTCCAATGTGCCCCACTTGGTATCCTTCTCGGAAAGCGTCAGTTCCATGCCTTCTGGAATCGGCCATTTCACACCGATATCCGGTGTGTTGTAAGCGATACCGCCCTCATCATCGGGATGATAGAAATCCGTACATTTATAGCAGAATTCCGCATAATCCGACAGTACCAGAAAACCATGTGCAAAATTCTTCGGGATAAAGAACTGCTTCTTGTTCTCTTCAGACAAAAGCACTCCGTACCACTGGCCGAAAGTCCTGGAACCTTCCCGCAGATCCACTGCCACGTCATAGACTTCTCCGCGGATCACGCGCACCAGCTTGTCCTGAGGAAAATGTTTCTGGAAATGCAGTCCACGCAATACACCCTTCTTGGAAGCGGACTGATTGTCCTGTACGAACACCTCAGGAATTCCCGCAGCCTTGAAATCGTTATAATTGTAAGTCTCCATAAAATATCCTCTGGTATCTCCGAATACCGTAGGAGTAATGATCTTTAATCCTTCAATTTCACAGGTTTCTACTGTTATTTTACCCATTTATTTCGTCCTCACTCTCTATTTTTATTGACTATTCGTAGGTGATATTCATGTCCACACGACCTTCGATGCCGTCCACTTTTCCCTTGGAGGTATACTGCCAGGTCTTATAATATCCCTGATATAACGGAACACTGCGATACTCTGCCAGCCAGATATGATAGTTTTCCAGTCTTGCTGTCTGCAGATTATTGTTGTACCAGTTACGGCTGGCATAGACACCCGCCGTGTATCCGGCATTTTCTATGGTCCTGCAGAACGCTTCACATACCAGTGTTCTGGTCTCCGCATCCAGACTGTCCGCACGGCCGTTACCGCCCGCACCTTCGGTATCGATAAATACCGGATAGTTCAGCCGGTAATCCCGGATCAGTTCGATCACCGCGGAAGCCTCTTCCACAGCTTCCTTCTCATCCACAGCCTGGGTGAAAAAGTATACGCCCACCGGAATTCCTGCGGCCTGTGCACCCTTCATGTTCGTCACGAACATGGGATCTTCCACCAGGCTTCCGGTTACCGAACCGCGGTATCCGGCACGGATAATGGCAAACTGCACTCCTGCGTTTTCCACCTTATCCCAGTCGATCTCCTTGTTCCATTTGGAGACATCGATACCGACCTTTGCGTTACCGGACGTGGTCTGCAGCTTCTGGATCTCTGTCTTGTCCGCATCTGCCAGAGCACCTGCCACGGCGCTGTCCTCGGCTTCTGCATCCACTTCATCCTCCGTCTTGATCAACAGGGAAATATCGTCAATGGCCAGAAACTCCACTTTATCCTTGACGTGAACTCTTGTCTCACTGACCGGAACCTTATATCCCTCAATGGGAAGGAGCTCAATATAATAGTCTCCGGAATCCAGATCTCCAATGTAAATGATACCGTCCTGATCCAGATCCTTGTAATCTCCCAAACCGTCCAGTCGTACGTAGAAGCTCTCCCCGGTCACCGGACTTCCTTCGTTGTCCACGATCTGGATCCGCAGATCCTTTTCTATGGAGGTGGCTACCAGAGATAGACGGTTGCTGTTATCCTTTGCAGCTTCCAGAATTGGATTTACTTCCTGATCAAAAAACGTATTATCTTTTAAAAATGCCTTCAGATCATTGCCGATCTGACCATCCGGTGAGACCGTCTCTTCTGCCTGATCGCCATTTTCCGCCGGAGATGCACTGTCACCCGCTCCGGCATTCTGAGTGCCGGATGCCGGCGGTCCGGAAGCTGCCGTAAACTGCTCCCTGTTGACATACATGACCAGCAGTGCCACCAGCAGGATCACCGCCATGGAGGCCAGAATCGCCATTTTCCGCAGCTTAGAGTCCATTTGCTACCTCTACCAGATATTTTCCGTAGTTCGTCTTAAGCAGCGGCTCTGCCAGAGCAAGCAGCTGCTCTTTGTCAATGAATCCTCGCTTGAAAGCGATCTCTTCAATACAGGAAATGTACAGACCCTGTCTCTTCTGGAAAGCCGCCACAAAATCTGCCGCATCCAGAAGGGCATCATGATTGCCGGTATCCAGCCATGCAAAGCCTCTTCCCAGTGTCTCTACCTGTAAACTGCCTCTGTTCAGGTACTCGTTGTTGATGCTGGTGATCTCAATCTCTCCTCTTGCAGAGGGCTTTACATTCTTTGCGATCTCCACTACAGCATTGTCATAGAAATACAGTCCGGGAACCGCATAATTGCTCTTGGGATGCTCCGGCTTCTCCTCGATGGAAAGTGCCTTGCCGTTCTCATCAAATTCCACTACACCGTATTCTCTGGGATCACGCACATAATAGCCGAAAATAGTTGCGCCCTTTTCTCTGGCAGCTACTCTGCGCAATACTGCGGAAAAGCTCTGTCCGTAGAAAATATTATCTCCCAGTACCAGTGCCACTCTGTCATTACCGATGAAATCCGCACCGATGATAAAGGCATCTGCCAGCCCGCGGGGCTGATCCTGCACCGCATATTCCAGGTGCATGCCCAGCTGGCTGCCGTCTCCCAGCAATTCCTGAAATACCGGAAGGTCTCTTGGGGTGGAGATGATCAATACCTCTCTGATATCTGCCAGCATCAGTGTTGACAGGGGATAATAGATCATGGGTTTATCGTACACCGGCATGATCTGCTTGGAAATCGCTTTTGTCAGGGGATACAGTCTGGTTCCGGAACCTCCCGCCAGTATAATTCCTTTCATTTCGTCCTCCGATCCGCCCTTTTCGGGCTTCTTTTTACTTGTTTTTTAACACACCGAATGGGAACGACGTTCATCGTTCCCATTTAACAGGTATTCTTTACTTTTCTTCGTACATCTCATTGTAGTACTTCTGGTAATCACCGCTGGTCACATTATTCATCCAGTCTTCATGCTCGAAGTACCAGGCGATGGTCTTGCGGATGCCTTCCTTGAACATGGTCTCGGGATACCAGCCGATCTCTGCCTTGATCTTGTCCGGTGCAATGGCATATCTTCTGTCATGTCCCTTACGATCCTCCACGTAAGTGATCAGGTCGTTGTTAATATGCGCCTTGCGGGGATCGGAATCCGGAAGCATCTCCTGCAGAGTCTCAATGATAATGTGGATGATCTCGATATTCTGCTTCTCGTTATGTCCGCCCACATTGTAGGTTTCGAACAGTCTTCCCTGTTCCTGTACCATATCGATAGCCTTAGCATGGTCTTCCACATACAGCCAGTCACGGACGTTCTTACCGTCACCGTAGACCGGAAGCTTTTTGCCATGCAATGCATTATTGATGATCAGAGGGATCAGCTTCTCAGGGAACTGGAAAGGACCGTAATTGTTGGAGCAGTTGGTAATGTTGGCAGGGAAATGATAGGTATCCATATATGCCTTCACCAGCATGTCCGAGCTTGCCTTACTTGCGGAGTAAGGGCTGTGGGGATCATACGGAGTGGTCTCATAGAAGAATGCATTGTCATCATCGGGAAGAGATCCGTAGACCTCATCTGTAGATACATGCAGGAACTTCTTGCCTTCTTTGAAGCTGCCATCGGGAAGCTCCCAGGCTGCCTTGGCACAGTTCAGCATCACTGCAGTACCCAGGACATTGGTCTGTACGAAGATCTCCGGGTTGCGGATACTTCTGTCTACATGGCTTTCTGCCGCAAAATGTACCACACGGTCGATATCATTCTCTGCGAAAATTTTGCTGATGGCATCCTTGTCACAGATATTAGCCTTGACAAAGGTGTAGTTCTCACGCTTCTCCACGTCCTTGAGATTCTCAAGATTGCCTGCATAGGTCAGTGCATCCACGTTGATGATACGGATTTCATTATCGTATTTTTTAAACATGTAATGAATATAGTTGGAACCGATAAAACCGGCCCCTCCTGTTACCAGATAAGTTCTCATTTTTTCTCCGTTCTGCGCACAGCGCACATTTTTTGTTATAGATAGGGGTATTTTACCATAAAACGAGCAGGATATCAACACGGCTCCTCCGCACTTCGTGCTCTCGGATCCGTGACACCCATTCGCATTCCGGACTATCGTCCTACATGCTCATGTGTGTTTCATCAGCTAATGGCCAGCCGGTTCCGCCTGCAAGCAGTCTCACCGGCTGGTCATTGCTGATGTTAATATCCCAGGTAGCTTAAGTTCAGATCCACATTGCCGCTGATGCCGCTGACTTTTCCTGTGGATTTGTATTGCCACAGATCATAGCGTCCGGTGTAGGTGGGTGCTGCTGCATACTGGGCCAGCCAGATCTTGTAGCCACTCAGTGCACTTGCATCCATCTTCTGGCTGAGCCAGGTCTTGTTGGCATACACACCTGCGGTGTATCCTGCATTCTGAATGGTATTGCAGAATGCCTTACATACTGCCGTTCTGGTAGCGGAATCGATCTTATCACCTCTTCCGCCGCTTCCTTCCACATCCAGGAATACCGGATAGGAAATCTTGTAACCGCTGATACGATCCAGTACCATGGAGGCTTCCTGTACTGCCTCGACCTCATCCACTGCCTGGGTAAAGAAGTATACACCCACTTTCAGTCCTGCTGCCGTAGCTCCCTTGATGTTGGTCTTGAAGGTAGGGTCATCGATCAGTGCTCCCTGAGAGGAACCGCGATAACCCACACGGATGATCACGTAGCTGACACCGGAATTCTTCACGGCGTTCCAGTCAATTTTTCCATTCCACTTGGACACATCGATTCCCATGGTGCCGGAACCAACTACCAGAGATCCGTCACTGGCAAAATTGTATTTTGCGCCCTGAATGACCTGTTCTCCGGTAACCTTGTTGCCATCCGCTGTAAAGAAATAAAGCTTTCCGTCCAGTGTCTGCCATCCGGTGTATTTCACATCACCTTTGATAAAGAACTTAGAGGCAGTAAAGTAATCCGCATAGACTGCTTCACGATAGCTGTCACCATCCTGTACATACAGCTGTACACCGCTCTTGTCTTTCAGCTTGGTAGTTTTATCTTCTCTCGCATTGGAAGCCTTTACAGTTACTGTGCACTTGGCTTCCACCTTGTTGCTGCCTTCTGTATACGTTACCGTTACCGTAGCACTTCCCGCTTTCACACCGGTGATAGTAATGGTCTTGCCGCTTACAGCCACAGTTGCTATACCGGTATCGCTGGAAGCCGCACTTACGGTTCCACTTCCGCTGACTTTTGCGGTAACTGTATCCGTTGCCTTCTGATAAGTCGTCACTGCCGTTTTATCCAGAGTAATTGTCGCCGCCGGAGTCGCTGTAGGGGTTGCCGTAGGAGTCGCTGTAGGAGTTGCCGTAGGGGCCGCTGTCGGGGTTGCTGTTGCCGCCGGAGTCGCTGTAGGGGTTGCTGTTGCCGTCGGGGTTGCTGTTGCCGTCGGGGTTACTGTCGGAGTCGCTGTGGGCTCTGCAGTCGGGGATACTGTCGGTTCTTTTGTAGGTTCTGCTGTGGGCTCTGTTGTAGGTTCTGCTGTCGGTTCCGCTGTTGGTTCCGCTGTTGGTTCTGCTGTAGGAGACACTTCTGCCATCCGCAGGAACTTACCGCTGTAAGCCACCGTTACGGTCTCCGGATCGGTAATGGTATCCTTGGATACTTCTTTATAGGTATTGGCAGTTGCGGTACTTGCCACCCACTGCACAGTATCCTGCAGTGTGGACTCTACAGTAGTATCCTTGATCTGTGTATCCTCTTTTGCAGCATTGATCTCAGATTCTTTCTTGATCTCATTGGAGACATCGACCTTTTTATAGGCGATATTTTTCTTTACTTCTACTTTCTGTGCTGCTGTCGGCAGAACATAGTCCTTGTATTTATCATCCGTCAGTGCGTTTACCGCTACGGAATAATTCCCCGGTGTAATACCCTTTTTATAGATAATACCGTCCATATCGTCATCAGTCCAGGTCTCGGTCTTGCCGTTGGGATCTGTGATGGTTACGCTGAAGGGTACGTTGGAGATCAGCTTGCCGGTCTTTTTATTGTTAAATTTGATCTTCAGATCCTTCTGTACAGAGACCAGCTCCAGTTCTACCGTACCGCCGTTGGTGTACTCTGCCTCTTCATATTCCTTCTGTTCTTCCGGATCTTCTTCTACCGCATTGGCTGCCGCGATCTTTGCCATCTGTGCGTCTGCCACTGCCAGAAGTCCCTGCTCACCGATCATCTGGATGCCGTCCAGCTGTGTTCCCACGCTGACGAACTCCGATACCTGTCCATCCACTGCCCGGGCACTGGCATAGACACTTCCGGTCACGATAGCCAGAATCAGTACCGCCGCTCCGGTAGCTGCCATGATCCGGTCCATGGTACTCAGGTTCAGGAATTTTGTCCAGATTACAGCGATTCCGCCCTGCTTTTTGCCCCCGGTCTTTCTCCTGCCCGTGGGAGCCGGCTCTTCCTCGTAATCCTCGTCGGCATAATACTCTTCATCGTCACTCTCTTCGATGTACTCCACGTCATCGGCATAGTACTCCTCACCGTCTTCTTCTCCGGTGTGCTCTTCCTCATCGGCGTAGTACTCCTCACCGTCTTCTTCTCCGGTGTACTCTTCCTCATCAGCGTAGTACTCCTCACCGTCTTCTTCTCCGGTGTGCTCTTCCTCATCGGCGTAGTACTCCTCATCGTCTTCTTCTCCGGTGTACTCTTCCTCATCAGCATAGTACTCTTCGCCGTCAGTCTCTTCCGGATACTCTTCTTCGTCGGCATAGTATTCCTCGCCGTCAGTCTCTTCCGGATACTCTTCTTCATCGGCATAGTATTCCTCGCCATCGTCTTCTCCGGTGTGTTCTTCCTCATCGGCATAGTACTCTTCGCCGTCAGTCTCTTCCGGATACTCTTCTTCATCGGCATAGTATTCCTCGCTGTCTTCTTCTCCGGTATATTCTTCCTCGTCCCAATCGTAACCATCCTGTACGTCTTCTTCCCAGTTACGGTCCGGACGTTTTGTATGGTTAAATAATTTTTTCATCTGATCTATCCCTTCTGCTCATAATTCTCGGTGTAACAATTCCGTAACATTATAGCATTGTATTTTCCCCACATCAAGGCATTCATCCATTTCTTCAGAATTTCTTAAATCTTTCTAATATTATGGACTTTCTTTTCGTATAATAGTAAAATCAATATAACTCTTTTTACCACTACATTATTGAATTACCTGAAACGGAGAGAATACATGAAACGAAACAATAACAACCATAATATCCACGCATCTTCTGTGAATGACATGCCGGATATTGAGATTGTAGATCTGGAAAACGACACAATGCAAGACACAGATTCTGGTAATTTCCATTCCGGGAATACTCGTTCCGGTTCTGTGCACAATTTCCATACCGATTCCGATGACGACATAGAAGACCTTTACGTAGATGCCGATGAAGAAATCCCTGAGGGCGAAGAGTCTGCGGCCCCTGCCGGTATCCGGCGCTTTCTGAATTTTCACGTACTGTTTGCTCTCGTGCTTCTTATTGTTGTCGGCGTGGTAGGATACCGCGTCACACACTGGGGACAGAGGATCAGCCAGTCCGACATCTTCAAGGACGGACAGGGTTCCTACGACGACAGTTGGGATTCCATCCTTCCCCTGACCGACGAAAACGGTCAGATGATCATTAATGATGCTTCCAATATCGTTGTCTTCGGAAATGCTCCCTTCGCAGATGACAGGGACTCTTCCGACAATCTGGCCAATCTGATCGCCAAAGAGACCGATACCACCGTTTATAACTGTTCCATCAGCGGAAGTTACCTTGCTGCACAGCAGTTAAACTACGACCCCACCGTTGCCCCCATGGATGCTTACTGTCTCTACTGGCTGGTGAACCTGGCCGTTGGGGTTCCTCTGGATGGCTACTACACCGATGCAGCCAATGCTCTGGGCGACAAGACACCGGCCGAAGCAGAGGAAGTAATCAACACACTGAAAACTCTGGATTTCAACACGATCGACACCGTTGCCATTATGTATGATGCTACCGATTATCTGTCCGGCAATGCCATGTACAGTGATGAGAATCCCACGGATCCCACGCAGTTTACCGGCAATCTGGAGGCCAGCATTGAAGTATTGCAGAACTATTACCCCCAGATCCGCATTATCGTTATGTCTCCGACCTATGCATATGCTGTGGATGAGAACGGCGACTATGTAAGCTCCGATATGTATATTTACAACGGCCGTGATGTCTTATCCACTTATGTGATCAAGGAATGTTACTCCGCCAATATCCACAGCGTATCCTTCATGGATAACCTGTACGGCAGCATTACCGAAGACAATGCCGATGAATATCTTGTCGACAATCTGCACCTGAATGTAAAAGGACGTAAGCTCATCGCCAAACGTTTTGAATACTTCCTGAATTACTATTCCAAGGATTATGCATCCCAGGAAAAATAATTCCGGTCAAAAAAGGCTCCCGAAGCAGCCAGTTACTTTGCTGCTCCGGGAGCCACTTGTTTTTCCCTAAAATCTCATTCCTTCATAAAGTAATACAGATCCACTGTGGAATCTTTGTAGATCACATATCCGTGCATTCTTCCGAATTCTTCAAATTCCTGATCCTGCATCTTCCCCACCAGTTTTTTATCTTCCGACAGGATCACATAGGCACAGGCCTCTTCTCTGGCCAGTTCTGCCAGCTCCTGTGCATCAATGACCTCCTGCTCCATAACATCATAAAGATCATTCTGCACCGTCCACTTGCTCACCATAATGTCCCGGCCGTAGGGCATACAAATCACATTGGAATACTGTCTCACATACTGCAGCAGTTCTCCCGGGAATGCCGCCATGACTTCTCTGCCCGGAACCTCAATGGTATCACAGATATCCACAACGCTCTGGGGTACATGATACGCATTTTCCGCCTTCTGAAAATTGGGATTTCTGTAGATCAGACTGCCGGATATCGTAAACAGCACAATAGCCAACGTTATCCCCACATATCTTTTTCTACCGGCGAGTTTTCCACAAAGCTGCACCGTACCGAAAGCAATCACCGGTGTCACAGGCAACAACCACAGGATCCGGTAATAGATTTCCCCATCCGCCATCTGAGAGACGATCTTCGCCACCAGCGGATTAAAAAAGACAAGCAGCAATACTAACGGCACATAAAGAAACATCACCCGGATATATTTTCTTTTCTCTGTGAGCCACAGATACAGCAGACTCACCAGGAACCACAGAACGATCAGTCCGGTCCCCATATATTCCTGAAACAGCTTTAAAGCATCCATTCTTCTCCTCCGGTCCTATCATCCCAACAGCAAATACATTCCGGCATACACAATGCAGGGAATACAACAGCCGATCAATGGCAGTATGAGTTTCCATTTTCTGTAACTGACCGCACCACAGAGCCCGGCCGTTCCCACCAGCATGCATGCCAGCAATGCTCCCATGGTACTGGCCAGACAGCAGGCCGTCATCACAGATCCCAACAGCACCCAGAAACCGACAGTGATCTTCTGTTCTTCCTGTATTTTTCGAAGCAGTGTCAGCAGCAGGAAAAATATCATGGGGATCAGGATACTTCCCAATGCAGCCTTCCCCTGTCTGCTCCTGGCAATCATAAAATTCTCTACAGTATAATAAGAATAATCTCCGAAAAGCACCAACACTTCCGTACAGAGTAAAAATGCAGGCAACGCCCATTTCTTCCGGTATGCGCCCTCTCCTGCGAATAATACCCTGCTTCCCAGAAGATAGAATACTCCGTAAGTCATGGAGATCAGAGCGACCGGCACCAGAGTCTTCGCCACGATCACCGTAGTGATGCCGGTCATCTGGGCCAGCCATGCGATCCAGATAGGAAAAGGTGCCAGCCCGTGTCTCACATCCAGTTCCGTATGCATTCCCGTATAAGGAATCTTCTGATACATCCTGCCGGATTCCTCTGCCGCTGCGGAGATTGCCACATAATAGGCATCGTCACCATCACCGTAGACCATCAGCACTGCCAATACCAACTGCACCAGCAAAAGCACACCAGACAGCACCCACAAAATAATCTCTGCTTTCTCCGGCTTTGCTTCCCGGACTGCCCGCAGAGTACGAGACTGCCGGAAATACCGGACCGTTGCCGCTGCCAGCAGCACCAGGATGTAGCCGCAATAAGCTACGGTCACCATCCACATACGGCCTTCCAACAGGATCACCGGCACACAGATCACCTGAAATCCCGCCCATAGCAGCATCTGACCGCTAATCCACAGAAATACCGGATTTCTACAGGGTTTATCCACATTTAAAAAACAATTTCCCACCCATGCCGGTATCGCTACCAGCAGAACGGCAAGCCACAGCAAACGAACTGCGATCATGTTTCAACCTCATTTCTGTTTTCTTATCATTTCATTCCTTATCTGGAAAACATATATATCATATCTCCGTGCACGCCTTCCGAAAGCAGAAGTTCCTCCGACGTATAACCATACTTATCCCGGAGCACAGACACTGTTGCTTCTTTATCCACACCCGGTTTGATCAATACGATCACCCGGTCCAGTGCCTCCACGGATTCCGTATCCTTACGTTCCTTCAGTTCCTCTGCCGTTACCAGCAAAGTTTTGGTGTAACGCATAAATTCCGGCAGGTTCTGATAATAGCCCACTCCCGCATAAACGCAGATGCATGGGAACTCCTCATATTCTTCCGCCAATGCTTCCTGTCTGGCATATCCCTGATAGAGGTATTCCCCATCATAGGCCGCAAGCCGCAGACCCTGTACCACCACGAGCAACAGCACCAGCATGCCTCCCACGATCTGTTCTTTCCATCCGGAGATCTCTGTCAGTTTTTTTCCAAGGAGACACAATAGCAAAGCAGGCAGCAATGCCACAAACGGAAACAAAGGCATAATATAGCGGTCCACCAGATACGGTGACATGCGGGATGCCAGCAGAAAATATCCGGCCACCGGCACCATCAGCATCCAGGCCGCATCTCTTCCGGAATTTTCACCTTTCTGTTCCTGTTTCCCGGCCCGGAAGCTCAGATACAGCTTTCCCAGAAGCAGGATTGCGCCGGCGGCACATCCGCAGGTCAGAAGAGGCGCTCCCACTGTCCGATCCGCCAGAATTCTGCCAAATGCAGCCAGTCTCTGTCCGTAACCGGCAAATCCGGAGGCCAGATTGCCGAGAGCTTCCGTCCCTCTTCCGCTGGAGAACACATCCGAAATTGCAAAAGGGAACAATACCAGTCCGATCACTGCAGCGATCACCATGGACCGGATATAGCACCATAATTCTTTGTTCCTGTGCCGGTACAGCAGGATCACTGCGGTAACCGCCGCCAGCAGAAGGCAGTAAAACAGGAAAAAATACTGTGTCAGGAAACCCAGCACCGTAATAGCGATAAGACCCTTGTTTTTCTTGTCAAACCCGTTATTCTTCCATTTTTCCACATGGATGGAAAACAGGGCGACACACAGACAGGAAAGCAGCCCATACATACGGATCAGCAGCACCGTACCCAGTGCTCCGGTACTCATTCCATAGAGAAGCACCGCCAGGATTCCCAGCTGTCTTCCCTTTCCTTCCATGGAAAACACATCTGCCAGCTGTCTCCCCAGCCGCAGTAAAAGCCACAATGTAATTCCCAGACAGACCAGATTGATGCTGCATCCAAGCCACGGTGACAATGTTCCCCGAAAGACAGAACTCATGGTATGCAACAGCATAAAATGTACCGGCGGATGATTGTCATCTTTTACATTAAAATAAACCGACAGGTAATCAAAGGCATCTTTCTGATCCACCGTAACATAATCCTGAAACTGCCGGTCCGTGATCCAGACCGGTTCCTCATAGACATCTGCTTTATAAGACAACAGCTTGCTGTTTCCCCGGTTCCTAAGCACATCTGTTACTGTATTTTTCAGATTCTCCAGAGTCTCTCCCGCACTGTCCCCCTCGATCTCCTCGTTCACGAATTTGGCCAGACGCCCTTCCGGCTGGGTAGGTACGATCCAGGGATTATACCTGGCATTTGCCAGTTCAAAGCTCAGAAGTTCGTCCATGTGATAGCCTTCCTTCCGGCTGACTCCCGCGCCCATCAATACCAGGCACAATATAACTGCCAGCAGTTCCGGCAGGATTTTTTTCCATTTATCCCGTTTTTCCTGTCCAATCATAGGAATCTTCCCATCTCCGTTATTATTCATTATCCATTACCCGATAGAGATAAATGCGGTAATAGCTGCTCTCTGTCTCAAAGGCCTCCGGCCTCATCAGTTCCAGACCGGTATCCTCACTGTGATCGATATAGGCTGCTGACAACAGATAGTTTCCGCCCAGCTGCCTCAGACTTTCCGCATCGATCGTATAGTCCTGAAAATAAAAGCCGCCTTTTTCGATCGTATAATAGCCGGGGCATTCCGCGCTGAACAAATAGCAACGATTCCCCCAATGGTCAAAGCTGTCTTCCAGATATTCACTCTTGTCCAGCTCCGGTGCAATGATCTCCCGGAAACGGTGCTTGTACTCCAGAGAATAGTTATTTGAATAGCCGTCCAGACAGTAAAATCCATGATACAATGCCGCAGCGGGATCGATCCCCAGACTTACGACCCGGTAATCCTGTGGTTCTTCCCCGGTATTCTCCCGCAGGTACTCCTGTACCTGATCCAGCACATCCACGGCATAATAATCCCGGAAGCTCATGGCTGCATAATTCCGGTTCACCAGTTTTTGCAGATTGGGCTTCAGATTGCTCTCCAGCAAAATCTTCCCGGCTGTTGCCACGGTAAGAAGCATTGCGGCCATTACGATGATCCCCGGGATCACACCGCTCCTGCGTCCGTTCCCTGTTTTCTCCGCTCCTGTGTCTCTTTCCGGGAGCTGTTCCGTCAGCAATAACAGGCTGCACCCCAGAATAAAATACCACAGGCAGGGACTCAGCCACAGGACTCTGTTGGCCTGAAAGCCCTTCAGAGCACCCAGACTGGAACGGATAGCGATTCCGATACTGCTGTCCCACAGTGCGGCCACTGCCGCAAAGCCTGCAATAACGGCCAGTGACAGGCCCACGGCTTTCCATAACCGTTTTTCTCCGCCCTCAGGTACATTCTTTTTATCCGCTATGTTCTTCTTCGTTGCCCGATTTAGGAAAAATAAAACAACTGTTGTCATCAACAGCACCACGAGGATCAGTCCATGATAATCCATACTGTGCTGTCCTCCCTGCAGGAGGTTTGTTTTCAACTGACTGAAAAAGTCCACCGGGCTGAGCAGATATTCCGATTTGTGAGAAATCTCTTCTCCCTGTCCTCCGGACAGCTGAAGCAGTAACGAACCGTTCTCAACGATATACGTAAGCAGCAAAATCCCCCAGGCTGCAGCCTGTCCTGCGGAGAACTGTTTCCTTTTGTCCACCAGTGTGACGATCTCCCATACCGCCCAGATTCCCAGCACAGCAAAACCGGATAACACCAGGGAAGAATTACATCCGAAAAGCAGTACATAAAAATAACAGAGAATCCGAAAATTCTTCGGTCTGTCCTTTTCCCCCAGCCGCAGTACACAATACATTAACAGCGGCAATCCATACTGGGACAGCCCGTACACCGGCAAAAACGGCAGATACGCATACATACATCCGGTCAGCATGGCTATGAAACCGACAAGTCCTTTTCTTCTCCGCAGTGTTTCCGATGTTTCTCCGGCCCATCCAAGCAGGCAGAACATTCCCAGATATCCGGCAAAGCTGCCAGCCACCTGCATACAGGCCAGTGCCAGTTCCGCAGGCAGCCACCGGTATAACAGCACACAGGCGGGGGCCGGCATGGTAAGCGCTGTTTTTGCTGCACCGTTCATGAATTCCGGCAATACACCGCTGCCATCCCACAGATGTCTTGCCTGCAGAAGATAGGCGATCACTTCACCGTCCAGCTGATCGTGATACACGAACACAGAGTCCTTCCCTAATACAAGATACGGAACTCCCATAAAAAATACTGCCAACGCTCCCAGAAAGAACCAGGCTTTTTCTGATTTCTGCGTTTTCACTTTTGTTGTCATCTTCGTCATGGTTCCTCCTTCCCGCGTTTCTGCTGTCACAATTCTATTATTTCTCCGGGTTGTCTTCTGTATCTCCGGCGCTTATGGTCCTATCGGTCCAGAGGATCATTCCCACAAGCCACAGAGAACCCGGCAGCAATCCGTTCTTGTAATCCAGGCATCCGGCATCCCGCATGGTATACCACAGGATCATGCCTGCCGCAGTGATCACACAGACTCCTGAGATCTTCCAGAACAGGCTTCTGTCCGGTACTGTTTTTTCTTTTTTCTGTCGGCGCATGGCAATGATCCCGCATATCATGCCGCTCACGACCACAACAGCGATTCCCGACAGGAACCACCAGCTGCTGTATTTTAGCAAAAGCTCTGTCAGCCTTGGATCTCCCGTCATCATAATGTCTACATTTCTGCCAGAGAAGGAGTCATATCCCCTGCCGTCCAACAGCAGCTGCAACAGTACCGTAGGCATGGCATATCCGAGGCAATCCCAGGCGATCTGATGGATATTGTCTGAAGTATACGTCTTCAGATGATACCCGGCATACTCTCTGAATATCTTCTGTGCTTCCGCCTTGCCGAAACGGTCCTCCAGCGTCTTTTGTATGCCGGACTCCATGGTTCCCGCATAATACCCGGCATTCCTCATCTCTTTCCAGGTCATCCAGGTACGTAGCTGTTCCGGCCATTCATCGTATTCTTCTTCCTCTCTCATATGCGTCCAGCTGAATCGGCGCATCATGGCGGCGCTCACCGTATTCTCCGCCTTCCCGTAGCTGCCCGGTGTCTGCCACATGGGCACCAGCGTGAATAAAATTCCCGCCATTGCCAGAAGGAGCAAAAGTTCCCGGCCTACTCTCTTTTTCTCCGTCTTTCTGCTCCGTAGCTGCCACAGATGTATCAGCCACAGAACAATAAGCGGTACCAGCCCCAGATACAGATTCTCCACCACACACAGTGTACTGAGCGCCCACCAGATTCCGGCTTCGAACAGACCATGTAACGGTCTGTCCGGCGCTGTCGTCTCACCATCCTCCGCCACAGCATCCTGCCGCAGGATCCGGATCACCGCCGACAGTTCCAGCAGTAAAAAGGAATATCCCGGAGAATTCGGCAATACGGCCAGATGACTTTGCATGGCACAGGGAAAAGTCAGAAGCGCCAGGCTTCCCCAGCACAAAAATATCTTTTTCCCTGTCACTCCGCATGCCCGTAAAAATATTACACCGGCATAAAATGCAATCAGGATCTGTACCGTATATACAAAAAAAGTATAAGGGATAGAACTCATGGATTCTATCCCTTTTACAAGCATCAGAAAAAGAGGGTAGCCGATCCCCATGTAGTCATCACACACAAGTGTCTCTGACGCTTTCAGCCATGTGTAGCTATCGCCGAATTCCGGAAAAATTCCAAAGGATCTGACGCCCCAGCAGATTCCCAGAAGAATCTGCACGGAGACACCCAGGAACAGAAATCTGCCTGCAACCTGTGCAGACGCTCTGCCAATTTTTTGCATGTTACTGCTCCTCTAATTCAAAAAAGTTTTTCACCAGTCCACAGATGAAATCCACCTGATCCAGTGTCAGCCCATAGTACATGGGAAGTCTTACCAGGCGCTCGCTCTCTCTGGTAGTATAACGGTCCTCGCCGTGGAACCGGCCGAACTTCTGTCCTGCGGGAGAAGTATGCAGCGGGATATAATGGAATACCGTAAGCACACCGTTCTCCTTCATATAGCTGATAAATCTTGTTCTCTGTTCCAGATCTCTTGCCTTAATGTAGAACATATGCGCATTATGCACACAGCCTTCCGGTACGGTGGGCAGGTCGATCTTCCCCGCTTTCTTTAAGGGAAGCAGCTGCTCATAATAGCGGTTCCAACAGGCAAGTCTTGCCTCATTGATCTCATCAGCGATCTCCAGCTGTGCATAGAGATAAGCCGCATTCATATCACTGGGAAGATAGGAAGATCCGTAATTTACCCAGGTATATTTATCGATCTGGCCCCGGAAGAACTTGCTGCGGTTGGTTCCCTTCTCCCTAATGATCTCCGCTTCTTCCACGTCCTTCTTATCACGGATCAGCAGTGCTCCGCCCTCACCCATGCTGTAGTTTTTGGTCTCATGGAAGCTGTAGGCACCGAAGTCACCGATGGTTCCCAGTGCTTTTCCCTTGTAAGATGCCAGTACACCCTGTGCGGCATCCTCTACTACCTTTAAGTTATGTCTTTTTGCGATGTCCATAATGGTGTCCATCTCGCAGGCCACACCGGCATAATGCACCGGAACGATGGCTTTCGTCTTCTCCGTGATGGCATCCTCGATCAGTGTCTCGTCAATGTTCATGGTATCCGGGCGGATATCCACGAACACAGGAACCGCACCGCGCAGTACAAAGGCATCTGCGGTGGATACGAAGGTGTAAGCAGGCATGATCACTTCGTCCCCGGGCTGAATGTTACACAAAAGTGCTGCCAGTTCTGTCGCATGGGTGCAGGAGGTCGTCAGCAGGCATTTGCCGGCTCCGGTCCTCTCCTCGATCCAGGCATTACATTTTTTCGTATATTCTCCATCTCCGCAGATCTTCTGATTTTTTACACATTCCTGAATGTAATCTGCTGCTTTATCCACATAAGGCGGTACGTTAAACTTAATATCAATCTCTCTCATAACACATCCTCTTTTCTACTGTCTTTTAGCTTTCTCTATGTTCCCGCTTCCAGCTTCCTACGGCTGTCCCAGGCACATTTTCCGTCACATGACTGATAATATATTTCGGTCTTCCCTTGACTTCTTCATAGATTCTGGCAATATAATGGCCAATCACACCAAGGCTTAACATAATAAATCCGCCAATAATGAGGATTAGCAGGATCACCGTGGTAAAACCTTCCACCGCCGTTCCCATCAGATAGCGCACCAGGGTCTGAATCGCCAGGATCACACTGAACAGGATGGATACCCCGCCCATGATCGTCACCAGCTGCAATGGCAGTGTGCTGAAGGAAGTGGCATTGGTAATGGCATATTTCATCAGACTCCAGAAGGACCACTTGCTCTGTCCGTATTTCCGCTCCTGTACTTCATATTCCACAGTCTCCGTACGGAACCCTGCCCAGAAGGTCAACGCCCGGAAAAAGGTATTGCGTTCCGGCAGTTCCAACAGGACCTGTACTACTTTTCTGTCCAGAAGTTTGAAATCGGAAGAAGCATTCATGTCCATCTTGATCAGTTTGCTCATGATCTTGTAAAAAAGTCCGGCAGACAACTTATATCCCAGACTCTCCTTACCGCGGTCGGCCTTGATACCTTCCACGATCTCGGCACCCTGCTGCCATTTTTCCCACATCTGTGGAATCACCTCAGGCGGATGCTGCAGATCACAGTCCATAACGATCACCGCATCCCCCGTAGTCAGCTCCAGGCCTGCAAAAATTCCAGCTTCCTTTCCGAAATTCCGGGAAAACTCCGCTCCCCGTACTCTCGGATTCTTGGCCGATTCTTCCTTAATGCGTTCAAAGGTTCCGTCCTTCGAACCATCACTGATAAATACCAGCTCATAATCGATCCCGTGCTGTTCCAGCAGTTTCCCCAGTACTTTTGCGGTATTGGCAATATTCTGTTCTTCGTTATATGCCGGTAAAACAATCGATAATAATGACATCCTCTAATCCCTTCCGCAGTTCTCGGTCTTGACATACAGGATTCCATCCACAACCCTGGTGGAATTCGCTCCCGGAAAAGTATCCATGTCAATGTATTCCTGCGTCATATAAATCTCACCCACAGTATCCGGATCCAGAAAATTCAGGGTTGCGCCCAGATAGTTCTGCATAAATGCCTGATAATCCGCTCCCTTATAGATCAGATAGTCTCCGCTGAGACCGATCATACCGTCCGTGACTTTTCCGGTAATATCCGTAGTGGGGAATTCATCATACCCGATGACACCCACCAATGCAATGGGAATTCCCTGATAGTACCCTTCCGTCTGCTCGATCCTGTCCAGCAGACGTACACAGTACGCATAGGTCTTCTCGTATTTTTTCTCCAGATTGGAATATCCGATATTATCCGATACTCCATAATTGAATACCAGGATTCCGGCCGCCAGTAATGCCACCCACTGGATCCCGATATCTGTTTTCCCGTCCTCCGACGCATATCTGTCCACAAATGCCAGCATCAGGATCAGATATAATACCCACTGATACCGCATCAGCAAATGATAGGTCAGATTCGGAGAAATCACCAGAATCACATTGGTCAAAAGCGGAAGTCCCGCCGCCAACAGAATTATTATAACGAAAAATGCCGGATTCTTCCACCATTTTCTTCGCAGCATGCTTCTCACCAGCAGATAAGCCACCAGAAGCACCAGTGCCGCACAGGCCGTAAAAGAGAAAATATTGTTCACCAGCACATTTCCATGCACCGTAAATGCCAGAAAATCAACATACATTCCCCGGATCGTTGCAAACAGCCCCAGACCGGAACCTCCCTGCTCCATGGAATTGATCCCCTGATAGGTATCCAGCACCTTTCCCTGTAATTTCAACAGAATCTGCAGGATCACGTAATACAATGCGGCTCCGGCAACTCCCATGCCCAGGTAACGAAGTACATAGAACGCTTTCGTCTTCCAGCCCTTCTCTTCCATAAAAAAGAGCAGGATCACATATACGCACAGCAGAATGGCAAAGGGCAGATATGCCTGATAGATCCCCATACTGAACGCAAGACATACCGCCCCGGCCAGCCAGCCTTTTTTCTGTTTTTTCGTAAAAAGCACTGCCAGAATTGCGAGGAACAGTGCCATCATATAGCCATCCATGGTAAACACATAGGCAAAAGTGGATGCCAGTGCCGGAAAAGAAACCAGCAATCCGCTCACTGCCATGATTACCAACGGGTCTGCAAGTTCCAGCAGTTCCGTCAATGCCACCGCCGCCAGCGCCAGCCAGAGCAGACCGATCAGACCAATGATCCACGGAATGGTAAAATACGAAGAAAAGCCGCATGCCACAGACAGAAACCATCGTCCGGAAGTGATCATATTCTGATCAAAATACATACTGCTCAGGCCGTCATGATTCGGAATATCCGAAAGCATCACCGGCAGATGGATCAGAATCCCCAGTACAAACGCTGAGAGAAAGGCGATCTTCCATGTATTTTTTATTTTTGTTCTGCTAGATTGAAAAAAATCCCACGGGGTCTTCATCCGTCTGTCACTCCTTATTTAGTCTTTCCGCGATCGTCTGTGCGATCTTCTCTCTGCCGGCCTCATTGGGATGCAGGCCGTCATCGGTATAGAGATACAGATCATCCCAGGTATCATGTGGATAATAGTCATGATAGATGTCTATGACTTCTACATTCAAAGCCTCACACAGCCCGATTTCCGCATTGACATAATCCTCCAGCACACCACCGCCCAGATCATATTCCTCACAGGTCAGTTCCGGATCCGTATACCAGGTATAGGGCGGGGTGATGAAGATAATGCGCAGCTCCGGATAGGCTTCCCGCAACTCCTTCACAATACTGCGGATAGCTCCACAGTAGGTATATTCATCATACGGATCTGCCGTGGATTCGATGGGAGTGCCGGAGTGATAATCATTCAGTCCGGAACCGATAAACAGGATCTTCACCTGGTCAAAATCGATCTGTCCCAGATCTCCCAAAGTATCTGCAAAATAGTCCGTGGCCGCTTCTCGGATGTGCACGGTCCTCTGGACACCGAAATCCTTCACCACAAAGGAACGTACCAGTCCGGCCGCAGAAATGGAATCCTTGGTATATCCCAGCCTTCTCTCCGCATCCGCTCTGCCAAGAACCGTTCCTCCCAGCCCACCGTTGTAGCATTTTAAACCTGTCTTCTCCTGAAGCTTTGCCGCGATGGATGTCTCATCACGGCACAGACCATATACACTGTCTCCCAGAAACACTACATCATAAGGAATCCTCTGATATTCCCGGTCCCCCGGAAAAAACAGTACCAAAAGCAGCACGAACAAAACAGCTGCTGTCACACTATATAAAATTTTTTTCTTCCAGCTGCCGTTTTTCTTCATAAACCTCAGATATTATCCTTCTATTCTTCTATTCCCGCCGTCTGCAGGATCTCTGCGATCCGGGCAGCTCCCTGCCCGTCGATCAGGGTTCTCTCCGCTTCATAGGTTCTCTGCCGCAGTTCCCTGTTCTCACAGACATTCCGACACCAGCTGCCGATAGCTTTTCTTGTCTCTTCCGGTGTGTAATGCCATTTTCCGGCATATCCGGCAATTTCCTGCTTTCCCAGCCATTCCGTCAGCCCTTCCTGGTTCTCTGCGTAAGAAAAACAGACAAAAGGCACTCCCAGAACTGACAATTCATAGATTGTCGTTCCACCGGCAGTCACCGCCAGCTGACAGGCCGTCATCAGTCCCGCCATGTCTTTCACATCGCAATGCAGAACCACGTTGTTGTGCTCCGATGCATATTGCTCCAATTTTTCCCGGTTCGGATTAAACCTTCCCACCACCAGATGATACCTTATATTTTTTCCCGCCAGACTGTGCTCACACAGTTCCCGCAGGATTTCTCCCGCAATGTTGTCTTTGTCTCCGCCACCGGTGGTGATCAGGATATCCGTTACATCATCCTGCAAAATATACTGTGCCGCCGCCTCACAGAACTGCTGCCGCACCGGCACATAAGCAGCTCCGAGATACTGTCCGGTACTGCTGCCATACAGTTCCCGATACTTTTCCCGGGAAGCAAACAGATTGTAATTGATCACGCCGTCCACCGGAAATGCATGCTGCTGCATATCATCCAGCAGATACACCCTGCCAAACCGGTGCAATGCCTGCAAATAAGCATCCGTCACTGCATAGCTGTCCACCAGAAAAACATGCCCGCTTCCCCGGATCAGTCCTTCCAGCGCCGAAAGCTCTCCTTCCAGGTCGGCAGGATCCGTCCCAAGGATCTTCACCGGCATGTTCCAGCTCTGCAACAGTTCCGCAGATGCCTGCTCCGCGCACAAAAAGCAGAGTTCTTCCGGATGCTCTATTCTTTTTTGTAATTCCTGTGCCACCGTGAGGCAACGCATCAGATGCCCTGCCCCCGTAACAGCACTGCCGTCCGCACGAAAATAATACATTTCCGCTCCTTACTGCTGTTCCTTCTCTGTGAAATCTACAAGAGACCAGTCCATAGGGGTTCCCAGCCTGGCATCTCTGGTGATTCGTTTGCCCAACAGTTCCTCATAATATCTGGTATGCAGTCCGCAGGAAGGTCTCACAGACCGCAGATTCTCCGGAGTAAACACATCCCCGGCCTTCATATCCTGTGCCACGAACAGGGAGCGGGAATGTTCTCTGCTCTTTTTCTGCTTCGGTGTCAGATCGTAGGTCACCTTTCCTACTGCTTTCTCGATCATGCGGATGTGATCCACCATCTCTTTGAATTCTTCCGGTTCCATGGAGAATGCCGCATCTGCACCGCCGTCTGCTCTGCGCAGGGTCAGATGTTTCTCCACCACCTTGGCTCCCAACGCCACGCCGGCACCGGCCACGGCACAGCCCATGGTATGATCAGAAAGACCTACCACACAGTCAAAGACTTCCTTCATGGAAGGAATCGTCTTCAGATTAATATCCTCATAGGGTGCCGGATAAGCGGAGGTACATTTCAACAGGATCACATTCTCGTTGCCCTCTTCCTTACAGGTACGCAGTGCCAGCTCGATATCCGCCAGATAGGCAATTCCGGTAGACATGATAATCGGCTTGCCGGTACGGGCGATCTTGCGGATGAAAGGAATGTCGTTAATCTCGAAGGATGCCACCTTGTATACCGGTACCTCCATCTCTTCCAGAAAATCAATGCTGGTCAGATCAAAGGGAGAAGAAAAGAATACCAGTCCCATCTCCTCTGCGATCTTTTTCAGCTTTGGCTGCCACTCCCAGGGAGTATAGGCGGTCTCATACAACTTGTGCAGTGTGGTTCCGTCCCAGATGGTTCCCTGTGTGATCTGGAAGCAGGGATCATCACAGTCCAGTGTGATGGTATCCGGGGTGTAAGTCTGTATTTTAATGGCATCCGCACCGGCATCCTTTGCCGCCTGCATGATAGCCACTGCTCTGTCAAAATCCATCAGATGATTCGCAGACATCTCTGCAATTACAAAAGTGGGAGAATCTTCACTGATTTTATGATTCCCGATCATGATCTCTTTGTTCATAATAGTGCCTCCTTAAGGAAATACAATATGTTCGTACTTCTTGCTGTCCCGGATCCCTTTCCAGTGTTCCGCTGTCATGCGCATATATGTCACGTCATAAGCAGCTCCGTTTTTCACCACGTGGGCTTTTTTCTCTTCCACGACTTCACAGCCGCAGATCTTATGGAGCTGGATGACACCCTGATTCAGGGTGAATACATCACTGTATACCGCATTTTTCCCAAGATCCAGAAACGCATGGTCATACATACTCATCTCCAGCGCCAGTGCCGTCTGGATGCTGCGCAGTTTTTTCTCGCCCACGTAATAGGCCCATCCCAGATCTCCTGTGGGATTCGTCAGCCCTGTGTAATTGATGACGCCGGCTGCTGTGCCGTTGATCTCAATGATCCAGTAGCTCACATCCGGATCCTGCTGCACTTTGGCAAACCATTTCTTCTGCCCTTCCAGAGTCAGCTTCGGATCCGTATTCATATAGCGGGTAATCTCCGGATCCATGCGCCAGCGCATGATCTGTTCCAGGTCTCCCTCTGTCACTTTTCTTAATGTAACACTCATTCGCAGCCCGCCTTTTCCAACAGTTCACGCATTCCTTTTAACTCAATGGCTTCGTCTAAGGGAATGCTGACACCAAGCTCTTCCTCCAACTGTCCGATGATCATGACATGCGCCAAGGAATCCCACTGCTCCACATCTTCGATCATGGTATCCTCGGTGATGGTTCCCGCCGGAACCTTTAATACATCTTCAATCAGCTTTATGATCTTCTCTTTCATATGGTTATCCTCTGCTTATCCTCATCTTTTCTAACATTTACCACTGTCCGGTCTTCCGTCCGGCAGCCGTCACCCAGCCCCAGGTCAATCGTATAAAGTCTCCTTCAGCCAGTAGGCCCTCTCCGGTCTCTCTGCCAGTGTGATCTCATAGCAGGTACCGCCCTCCTGTGTACTTTCCGTCCTGTGGTAACCCAGCTTTTCATACAGAGCTTCCACCGGCTTATTCTTGGCTGTCGGGATATATCTGCCGCGGAGTCCGGTATATCCTTCCTCCTGCATCTGCTCCTCGATACGGTCGATCACCGCATTCTCGATATTCCTTCCCATGACACGGCAGCTCATGACCAGATCCGTGATCTCCGGCAGTTCTCCGTCAGTATCCACGATGGCTGCTGCCACGATTCCGTTGTCTCCAAACGCATCCGTCACCTGATACAGAAATACTCTCTTTCCGGCATCTTCCACGATCTGCTGCATCTGCTCTCTGGTGTAGCGTCTGGTGGTCAGGTTGAACTGGTTTGTTTTATTCAAAAGCTGTGTCAGCCGGTCCAGATGTTCCTTTGGATCCACCGGGATCAGACAGATCTCCAGCTTTTTCACATAGTCTTCAAAGCTCACCGCCTGCTCTGCCATGGCATTTCTGCCGGCATTGGCCCGGTACTGTGCGGTCTTCTCCCGGTCCTCTTTCGTGATCACTGCCCGGGCAAAATATTCTTCATAAATCTTTGCCATGCAGGGCGCCAGTTCCTCCGGTCTTGCCGGGAAATCGGGCACAGTCACCTCCGGCAGCATCTGCCGTACCATTTCCCGTTCCGCTTCGCTGTCATCAAAAAAGACAAAGGAATCCGTTCCCAGATTCAGTTCTTCCGCCATCTTACGGATATTGTCCGGCTTCGGGTCCCAGTTGATCCTGCGGGCTGCGAAATCTTCCGGCCCAAGCAGCATATGGGGATGATGTTCCAAGATCTCCATGGCATCCTCTTCATTATTTTTGGATGCTATGGCTAACAGCACACCCTGTTCCTGCATCAGCTTTATGACCCGTTGCAGATTTTTATAAGCCAGACCACTGTGGTCTTCCGACAAAAGCACCGGTGTGTGATCTGTCTCTCCGGCCAGACCGCCCCACAGGGTATTGTCCAGATCCAGGACCAGCACCTTTTTAGGGGTGCGTTCCTCCAGTTCCGCCTGCTGTAATATTTTTTCCGCCAGAAGAGACTGGGTCTCCATCCCCAGCAATACTTTTCCCATATACCACATTTTCAGGGAAAACGCCTTCTCCTCGCCCTGATGCTCTATGATCCAGCGATAAGGAAATATCCGCACATTGGAATGTTTCTCCGTCAGCTGCTGCAGTGCAGCACTCCACAAACTCTCCAGCTGCTGTTTGCGTTCCGGATCCGCCAGCACAGCCAGTTCCACCGCCCACAGATATGCATCGGAGACATAGAACACACCATGCTCCGGCAGACAGCCTTCCAGCGTCTGAAACCAGTTTCCGATCCGCTCTTTTGCTGTCTGCGGATCATAGTCATGTTCCAGCAGTTCTGCCAGATCCATGATCAGAAAGGTAATGTCTGGCTGAAACGCATGATAAGAGGAAGCCGGGTTCAGCAAAGCTCCCAGTTCATTTCCATAGCCTTCCGCATCGTAGACTTCCGCCTGTTTCTGTAACATACGGATCACCATATTCATATTTACATTGGACAATACTGCCAGTCTGCCTGTTGCCATAGTCTCAGATTCCTCCGGGATTATTTTTCCTCCGTCATCAGACGGTATTTCATCTCTGCGATCTTCCAGTCTGTCAGATTATCGATATCCTGCACTTCCAGTTCCGATACGATCAGGGGCAGAATATTTCCCACCATCAGCTTCTTATTCACTGCAAAGCGGTCCGTACGGAAGACATAGAACTGTCCCACATCATGATAATGGGGCTGCAGGTCCTGGGATCTGCTGTCCAGATATTCGGGATATTTAAATACCAACCGTTCCCGCTCCACTACCATGGCCCGCTGAGGCGGGTAGGAAAAGCTGACCACCGGAATCAGGGTGTCCGCATCGCTTGCTTCCAGCTGTTCTACCGCTGCTTTCAGTTTTTCCGCTGTCACAAAAGGCGCTGTGGGATAGATGCAGCATGCCACATCAAAATGCATGTCACGCTTCTCATATTCCGCCAACACTTCCGCCAGCACATCATTGGTGGTGGCAAAGTCTCCGGAAGTCGCCTCACTGCGGAAAAACGGCACCTCTGCACCGTACTTTTTCGCAATCTCCGCAATCTCCGTATCGTCCGTGGATACCATCACATGGTCAAAAAGTCTGCTGGACAATACCGCCTCGATGGAATATGCCAGAATCGGTTTTCCACAAAAATCTCTGATATTTTTCTTCGGGATCCGCTTGCTCCCACCTCTGGCGGTGATAATCGCTAATCTGCTCATTTTCCTAACCTCATCTTTCTCATGCCCCATGGCCGCCCTTCAGGCCCGTAGCTTCCATACAAACTGCCGGATCCTGTAATAGAGATAGAACCGCAGATCGCTCTTTTTCTGCATTGCGATGAATTTGCGTTCCTCCGGCCCGGTATATTCCAGATAATATTTGTTCCTGTCGAACTCCGGAAAATGTCGTTCTGTCCCCTCCCGTAGTTCTTTTACAAAAGACAGCTTCGGCTTCTCCACTCCCGACAGATAGGAGAATAAAGTGATCACATAATACAGCTCCGTAAAACGGTATTCGATCTGCTCCCGGTATTCCGCAAGGAACCCTCTGTTCTCGCATTCCGTGTACAAAAGTTCTGCTGCTTTCATACGATCACGGCATTTTTCCTCCGTGATGTGATGTACCGTGGACACCGCATGCTGGTAATAATAATACAGCGGTTCCTCCACTCTCTCAAAACGTCGAAAGTACAGGCTCCACAAGGGGCCTGCACAGTTGTCTTCGTAGAAAATATGCTCCGGAAAATCCAGATGATTCTCCCGGATCACACTATGTTTGTAAATTTTCAGCACCATACTGCCGGGACGCATGAACAGTCTCTCATGCTTTTCCTTCGTCAGATCCCCGGTCTGATCCGGTGTATTGTTGACGATGACCTTCCCGACCTCAAAGGTATGATGATCCACCAGACTGTAATCGCAGCCCACCAGATCCGCTCCGGTTGCTTCCGCTTTTTTCAGAAGCTTCTCGTAATAGTCCGGTGACACCCAGTCATCACTGTCGATGAAACCGATCCATTCCCCCTGCGCCACCCGCAGTCCGGCATTTTTGGCACCGCCCTGTCTTAAGTTCACAGGGTTCGGAATGACACAGACCAGCTCCGGATAACGCTTCTGATAATCCAGCAGGATCTCCAGAGAATCGTCTGTAGAAGCATCATCCACGCAGAGGATCTCATAATCGTACAGTCCCCGGATGGTCTGTCCCACCAGGCTGTCCAGACAATAATTCAGTTTTCCCTCCGTCGCCATATTATAGACGGGCACGATGATGCTCAGTTTTTTACTCATAGGCGTTACAGATTTCCCCGTTCTATTTTTGCTCTGCCGTCTTCTACCCGATAGACAATGTCACATTTTTCAATGGTCTGCAATCTGTGGGCGATAATGATCAAGGTCTTGCGGCCGTGCAGTCGGTTGATAGACTCCATGATGGCTGCTTCCGTATCATTATCCAGTGCGGAAGTGGCCTCATCCAGGATCAGTACCTCCGGATCATTATACAGCGCTCTGGCGATACCGATACGCTGTCTCTGTCCTCCGGAGAGGCGGATACCCCGCTCGCCGATGCCAGTCTCCAGACCTTCCGGCAGAGTCTTGATAAATTCATCCAGCTGTGCCTCTTTCAATACTTCCCACAGTCTGTCCTCATCAATCTTGTCCTCCGGCACACCGAAGGCTACATTTTTACGGATGGTGTCATCCAGCATGAAGATCATCTGGGGGATGTAGCCGATATTCTTCAGCCATTTCCGGTAATTGCCCGGTTCCTTTACATCCACGCTGTCTGCATAGATATGTCCCGTACTGGGCTCCAGCAGTCCCAACAGAATATCCACCACGGTACTCTTGCCCGCGCCGGAAGTACCCACGATACCTACCGATGCCCCCACCGGGATCTTCAGATCCGCATGGTCGAAGATCAGACGCTCCGTATTAGGATAGGCATAAGTAATATCTTTCATCTCGATGCTTTCTTTTACATCCAGCTTTTCATCTTCATCGGTAGCAAAGGACATGTCGATATTCTGTCCGTTGATCTCATCCTGTAAATTATCGCTGACACCCATGAAGAAAGGTTCAAAATAGGCGATGGAATTGATCTGGTTGTTGATACGGTTCACGCAGGGCAACAGTACCAGTGCCGCTGCCGCCAAAGTTCCGAACACTGTCAGCATATTTTCTGTAGGCACACCGGTGGCCACCAGAAAGATCATGTATCCTACCATAGTGGCAACGCAGGCTGTCTCGATCAGCAGCTTCGGCACCTGATTGTACAGGCTGTAACGCTGTACGGCATCCACGTAGCCTTTTCCGCATTTGCGGTACTCGGATACGAAATACTGCTCCTTGCCGGAAATCTTTACTTCCTTGATACCCTGTACCGTCTGGGAGATCCATTTGAACAGACTGCTGTAATAGTCCTGATTGTCCTTACCGGCCTTGTACATGATGGGCTTCAGCACTCTCTTGATCAGCCACATCAACAGAAGCAATACCACCGCCATCAGGATCGTCATGGTACCGCTGGAAATAAAGCAGTAGCTGATGACAAACAGGGAAACCACGCTGTCGGATAACAGCTGTAACAGTGCCAGGATCAGTGCATACATATTGTTGACATCGGAAGTGATACTGCGCTGTACCACAGCGGTATCCGCATTCAGATAAAATTCATAACCTCTGCGCAGGTAATTACGCATCATGCGCTCGGAAGTGCGGAACTGGTTCGTATAGACAAAGGATAAAGTCAGCTTCTGCTGTACATAAGTAAACAGGTTCTTCACCACAAATACCAGAATCAGCAGCACCATGACAATAATGGAGAACGTACGATAGCTCTCCACACCCATGATCTCATAGCAGGCTTCCGCCACCCGGCTGTGTTGTACCGCTTCGGGATCAATGACGATCTGCATGACCTCCACCAGCATTCCCACACCGGCAGTCTGCAAAAAGGCACTGATCACCATGAGGATAATGAGTCCCACCATGGTTCTTTTCTGTTTTTTGTCCAGCAGGACACGTAATTTCTTGATGATCTGTATCATTGACGGTCTCCAAACTTATATCTGTTCATTCTGTCTGTGGATCAGTGGATCCTCATAGGCATCCATAAAATCAGGTCCGAGGCGTACCGCTTCATCCGCAAAAGGAAGTCCCTTTACCTCCGTAAATATGGTTACCACCTTTTTAAAACGCAGATTCGGGAAAAAGTTCAGCATCTCCATGGGCATGGATGCATCGAACTGGGGATATTCCGCAAAAAGCTTCTGGTAATCCAGCAGGTCTCTGGGATGGGGCTTTAAAAATATGGTGCCCTCTTTTTCATACATTTTGATAATATCCCGGAAGATCTGTTCTCTCACATCCAGTGCGCATACCGGATCCGTGAGGATCAATATTTTATCTCCCACCTTATTGCTCTCTTCGATCTGGTGTTCCAGTTCGTCTTTATTTCTCACGAATGCCTGCAGGAGCAGCTGCTTATCCTCCGCTGTCAGCCGGTCTTCCAGCGGCTTTCTGGGAAGTTCAATATATCGGGGACAGGGATAGCGGATGGCGGAAATGTCATTTACTTCCATATCCATGCAGTATTTTCCGTAGCCGTTCTGAACAAAGATCAGGTTCAGATACATGGACAGGAATGCCTTGATCTTAAAATGTCCACGGTTGTCATATCGCGCCGCGTCAAAATTCTTGAGACAGTTCAGGCCGTCTTCCACGGCATGATAGCGGATATGGTTCTGATTCAGGTAGTAGCCGATGGGATCGGAATCGCAGTAGACATAAATGTCCTTGTAAGTCCGAAGATCTACCGGCACATAAGAAGCCTCGAGTCTGGCATACTCCTTCGTAAAGCGGATCCGGTTCTTCAGATTCCCCAGAAAGCTTCCGGTGTCCTCCCGGTATTTTTCCAGTTCCGGGAAGAAATCTTCACGCTTCTCATCGAATTCCAGTACCTCTTCGAACAGTCCCGTGCTCTCCACCCGGGATTTCAGGTTCTCGAAATTATTGGACATTTTGGACAGCACTAAAGTAGCAGCCCCTGCTTTCTTCGCAGGATCTGCCTCCGCCCTTAATTTCAGTTCTTTTAAAAAAGTCACATATACATGATAGTATGTGTGACAGATATAGATTCTGTCTTTCATATATAATCTCTATTATTGCTTATTGCCGTATAATTTAGTAACTATTCACTCCCCATCCGCAGAATCGCTGCAATGCGGATTCCATGAATAGTTACACTATAGCACACTTTTCTCTTCCAGTAAAAAATCTTATGAAATTTTAAGAAAGTTGGGGCAACAGTTCAGCCATAGGATGGCAGAATTGGTGCGTGGGTGCTTGCACACAAGGCAACGATTCTGTCATTCTATGAGCGGAACGCAAGGCCAACGAAATAAAAGATGAGCCGCGATGCGGCGCCGGCTGCGAAGCAGACGCTTTTATGAATTGGCCTTGCGCTGAACTGTTGCAACGGCTGAACCTTTACAATCTATACACCCAGATCCCCCAGTAAGAGTCTTCTGTTTCAAAGTATCCCACAAGTTCCATGCCCATCCTGTCGGCATCGCCGATCTCAGCTCCGGAGAACAGGTACTCACATCCCAGTTCCCGCAATGCCTCCATGTCAAATTCCAGGCCTTCATAGACCAGTGTGTTTCCCTTTTGCAGGCGCATGTAATTGCCGGTAATGCTGTTGAACAGATAGCAGCGGTTCCCCCATGTATCAAAGTATACCCGCACTTCTTCGTTTTTCTCAATCTCCGGTGCAATAACTTCCCGGAATCTGTGCTTGTACTCCAGAGGATAATTGTTGGAATATCCGTCCACCGTATAAAAACCATGCATCAGTGCCGGTGCGGGACTGACTCCCAGATGTGCCACACGATAGGTGCTCTTGTCCCGGCCAATCGCATCATCGATCTCCTGCATCAGATCCTCTGAAAACCAGCTTTCCCAGGAGATATATCCCGTGATTCCGGATCCGTTATTGATCTGGTTCACATTGAGATACATTCCGGAATTCACTTTCAACAGCTGAAGCGTCGGCAACAGACACACTGCCAGGATCACCAGTTTTCCCGGCAGCATCCTGCTGTCGGTATGCGGCACTTTCGTTCTCCACAATACCGCTGCCGCCAGTGCGAACTCCAGATACCAGTCCGCAGGATACAGCCAATAGAACCGGTGGATCTGAAAATAGTGTAAAAATCCCGTAACGCTGTTTTTGAAATCAACGGCCACCGTCATATGACAAAATGCATAAAACAATGCGATGCCGATCAGGAATAAAAAGTTGATAACAGCCGCCTTGTATATCATTCTGTCCGTTTCTTCCTTTTTGCAAAATGCTCCCAGAAGCAGGAATATGACAATCGGCAGGATCAGATATTTATGTAAGGACGGTGCGTGTTGTGCGCTGTTCCGGAAGAGGCTCCAAAAAGTCTCAAAAAAGGGAGTCGCGGAAGACACCATTTCTTCCCGGTGGCTGACATAACTGCTGTCTCCCACCAGAATCTCCAGGATCAGTGACCAGTTGACAATGACATAAGTCACCAGCAACTCTGCAAATCCCAGAACCGGCCATTTATTCTTTCTTTTCTGAAAGAAGGCAACAAGGAGTGCCAAAAGCCACAATCCCAGCACCACATAACCGGTATACACCAGGTGGCTGGTCAGGCCGAACAGTAACGTACACATCAATGCGGGAAGGATTCTTTTCCGTTTCCACAGACACAGAAAGGCATATGTCACCAAAGGAATGCCGAATTCCGAAAGACCGTAGACCGGATATAAGGGCAGCACACAGAAACATGCCCCGGCTATCACCGCCAGAATACTGCTCTCCGTGCTCTCCTTTACCAACAGATACATTCCCAGAAACGCCAGCACAAAGCAGATCATATATTGTGTAAGAAACGCCACCCTGGCAGAAAACAGACAATACAGCGGCAGGAATAAAATGGCCGATGGCTGCATACCGCTGGCATTGACTCCGCCCAGCATCTCCGGATATACCGTACTGCCGTCCCATAAATGTCTGGCGGGAAGCATATAGTTCATAATGCTTTCATCCAGCTGGTCGTTGATCTCAAAGATGCAGCCATCCCCAAGAATAAAATAGGGGGAAAAAAATACAACCACGATCAAAATTCCGGTCCACCAGAGAGGAATCCTGTCCAGCCACAAGAGGAACCGGTTGATCTGTCTGCCTATTGCAGGTTTTTCATCAGAAGTGAACAATAATATAGTCCCCCTTATCTACAATATACCCCTCCTGCGGATATTCCGGCAGATCCAGAGACTCTTCTTCCGCTGCCGCATAGAGGCTGATGTCCTCCAGAGCCACCAGCTGATGCCCGTGCATTTCAAAAAATTTCACCAACTCCGCATCGGAATCAAAGGCATAGCGTCCCCAGTCGATAACAGACAGTGCCGGTGTCTGTGCCACCCACACTCCTCTGGATCCACGATTGTATTTATCCAGCAGATCCGGGTCCACCAGATCCGCCAATCGTTTCATCTTATAATAAACAGGGCTGCTGTAGCTCACATAGGCACCCTGAACTATGCTATAGGGAATATCATAATTTCCCGTGAAGATCACCGGTTTTGAAGTATCAAAGTCCCGTTCCAGATCCATTGCAATCTGATCCACGGTCTTCACTGCCGCATCATATTTTTTCTTGTCAATATAGAACCATCTGGTCATATCCATACACTGGTTCCAGAGGATCACCGCCAGCACCAGAACTGCAAGTGCCCTCACACCAGCAGAGATTTTTCTGCCAGCCGTATTCTTCGCTTTTGGGGCTAAAGTTCCCGTCAGCTGCCAGATCCCATACACAAAAAGCAGCGCTCCGTATCCACAGAAGACCGGCAGGAACTGTGCCGAACGGTACAATGTGGCTTTTCCTTCAATGAACAGAAGAGAAAACGCTGCCAAATAAGCGGCAGGCAACAACAGAAGTGCCCACAGATCTCTGCCGCGGATCACCCGCACCAGCGTCACCACAAGGATCGCAGCCGCTGATAATATAAAAATCCGGATCGGCAGATACGCATAGGCAAACACACCATACAGCACAAAGGTCCTCTTGAGGATCATGGCAAGCTCCCCGAAAGCCCCCGGCTGCAGCATCCAGCCCAGCATTTCCGTCACGGAACGCTGTACCGCCTCTCCCCGCAGATATTCCAGGTGAAATGCTTTCGTCATTACCACGATCATCACACTACGCAGCACAATGGCCACAAGCGCCGCCACCGCACCGGCCACCAGTGTGACAAATATGTCCTTCTCCTGACGTCCCCGTGCGATCCGCTCCGTCAGCAGCAAGAGCATCAGCCCCGCCAGCCACAGGATCATAAAGGACTCGTAACATCCCATGGCGATCCATAAAAAGACTGCTGCCGTCAGGATCTTAGCCACTGCCAGGCATCCCAGTTTCTGCCGGATACCGGATCCTTTTTGCATTTTCCGGGTACTGCTCTGCCATTCCCTGACACAGCACAGGCTGATGCCACAGCACAGATAGCCAATGGCGATACCGTTATGCAGGAAATAAGTAAAGACTTCACTGATCAGGGGACTGGAGAGAAAGACAGCACCGAAGAAAGCATAGCCTGCCGTCGGAACCTTCTCTCCCAATACAGAATAAAACAATGCAGACCAGACGACCGCTGCCAGCACCAGTATCACAACTGCCACAAAATCCGTCACGAAGGGAACAAACTCTGCCAGCGATACCACCTTATTCAGCAAAAACAGAACCCACCGCCCCACAATGGCGATCAGTCCTTCTTCAAAATAATATAAGGATGGCGTATCATCGATGCCGATGGTTGCATTTGTCACCTTATAGCCGTAGGCACACACCGCTGTCAGTAACAGGATCCCCATATACAGGCGGTTCTGCTGGAAGTGTTTCCCGTAGCTCTTCCATTTCTGCATCACTTTTTCCATGCTTTTCATCCATTCCTTTTTCTTATTCGTCCATTACTGTGCTACTCTTCCTCCAGCTTCTCCAGGCGGAAGATTGCAAAATCATAATACATATAATGAAATTCCAATACCTGTTCATAGCTGTACTCATCTTCCATTTCATTGGGGTAGCCCCCCTGGAAGCAGATATACCACAGATTATCATAAGTGTCCAGCTGACTGTAACTGCTCAGTGCTTCCGTATTCACAAAAGGAAGACTGTACAGCTTATATGCGATCGTGTAGTAATGCAGTTCAGGATGATACACATTCAAAAAGATCGTATGCGTATACGGTCCGATGATCGCATCATTCTCCGTCATGTATTCCTCCACGAAATTCTCGTAGGTTTCCAGACCGTCATCATATTCCAGCCTGATCTCGGAGGTATACTGTAACAGGAAGCAGAGACCTGCCGTTCCCAGAAGGCCTGCAGCCCATATTTTCCTGCTTTTGCCTTTTGTGTTCTCCGTGATCTGTGCAAATCCCACGGCATACCACAGCATGACAAAACCCATGCCCGGGAACGCATAACGGCCCATAAAACAGTTATTGACCGTAGCGGAGATCACGCCTCCCACGATACCCGTCAGGGCAAATGTGCCAAACGCGATGGCCGGTGCAATGTTATGATTCTGTCTCACCCAGTCCACGGCTCCGTAACTGAGTACCAGACATAATGCCATTCCCAACAGTACGACAATGCCGATGGGAGTCTCCACCGCTGAAAACCATTCCTTACAATAATCCATCACGGAATACAGCGTTGCCAGTTCCGCAGTGGAACCGTCATCATAGCGCATCCGCAGGACAAATTGCCGGATCGTCACCGCCAGCCAGGGAGAAAACACCAGCGCCACCGTAAATCCGGAGATAAAATACCCCTTGATCAGCTCCTTCTTATGGCAGATCAGGATCACCGCGAAAAACAGCAGATAGAATAAGAACGTCTGGATCAATGCAAAGGTATGACAATATACCGTGCCGATACTGGCGATGCAGAATACGATCCATTTTTTCCGGGCCGGCTCTCTGAAAATGTCATAGGCAGACAGTCCCGTCAACGTCAGAAAGAACAGGGCCACCGCATACATTCTCACATTTCCCGCCTGTACACTGAAGATCGGCATCAGCAGGGAAAACAGCATAAAATACACTGAAATCTTACGATCAAACAATTTTGCCACATAATATTTTCCCAGCAGCATATATCCCAGCATGAACAGCACGGACATCAGCTTCAGTGCCCAGAAATGGGTTTCTCCCCCACACAGATGATAGAAGCTTTTTAACAGCACATAGTAAAACGGTGAGTGATCATCCGTGGCTGTAATATAGATCAGCCGCTTCCAGGGCAGGGATACCATGGATGCCGAATAAGCCTCATCATACCAGAGGCTGTTGGTAATGCAGAAGGCTCCCCAGAGAAGCAATGCCGCCACCGGCAGTCCATGCCACAGCAGTGCCCACATATTGTTCTCTGTGAAATTATGCTGTTTTCTTCTCTGTGTCTCCATTACGTCTATAGTTCCTTCCCGTTCTGTCTTTTTTCACATATCAGATTTCAAAATCTTTTTCCATATCTTTCGATCTTTTATCAGTATCTCCGGTACAGCACCATATCCGCATCCCTGCCGAGCTCTTCATACCCTGCCGTCCGGCACATTTCATCGATGGCTCCACCGCTCACCGTTGCCAGATAACGACTCTGCAGCTCTGTCAGATGCTCCGTAATATATTCCCGTTCACAACAGCTGATGCCAAAGCCCTTCGGTGCACTGTACAAAAGCTGCCATTTCAGATTCTGATGGCCTTCCGGGGTCTCATCTCCGAAGGTCCAGATCACTACATTCTCATAATTCGGCACCTGTTCTGTGTCCATGGCCAGTTTTTCCGAGAAGATTTCCCGCCAGTACTCCACCTGTGCCTGCCGTTCCTCTGTCACATAGGGAATCTGATAGTCATAGGGCTCCACCGCCTTGAAGCTGTACAGATACAGGAAAGCCGCTCCCAGAAGCACCGCTTTCTTATAATATCTGGTCTCCAGCATACTGACGATGAAAATGCCTGCTGCGATAAAGGTCAGGAAATGTTTGCTGCCTTCCACCATTTTGTACATGAGCAAATGTGCGAACAGCATGGCGATGAGGCTCAGGGCAAAATGCACTTCAATAACCAGCTGGTTGTGCAGTTCCCGTTTTCTGTCCTCTGTCAGTGTGTACGGTCCGAACAACGCCTCCCGTACCTTCTTATCCTCCGGCTCCATCGCGATCCGTTCCACCCGCTTCGCCCGGCGCAGTGTGCGGATGTCCAGAAAACTCTGCACCAACAGGATCAGCAGCACCAACAGATAACCGTCAAAAAAGGCTCCGGAAGCCAGACCATTCCGTCCCCCTTCGATACAATGTCTGTAGAATTCCAGTCCTTTCCAGTAAAGTGTTCCGAAAAGGTTGCGGAAGCCCGCGCCGATCCCATCAGTGAAAAAGGTAGTGATCCAGTCCGTATAAAACAGCGGTGTAAAATATTCCGCTCCCAGATAATGTTTGATCAGGGCATAGGTAATTCCCGTTGCCGCTACTATCAGAATCGATCCGATCCACCCTGCCTTTTTATTACGGCAGATCCAGAAATAGCAGGCCAGAGCCAGAAACAGCAGCATATAAGGCCGCATCAGGGTCAGCAGTACCGAGATCACGAACATGGCGATCAGTTTCCCGCGGCTCTCCTTTTTCAGATAGCTCATGGCCAGTCCGTAGAACAGGATCAGCAAACTGAAGCAGATCACCTCCGGCATACCGGACAGCATATATCTGACAAACAGGGAATACAGGCTGAACAATACCGTCAGGATCCCCAGCTGTTTCCAGGTGGGCTTCACCAGCCAGACAAATACAAACATGGTGATTGTCAGCAGCACGATATTGCAGATCACCGGAGACAGCAGATTCCAGCCGAATAACAGTCCCCACAGGATCCAGGGAAATACCAGCACCGGACTCCATGCTGCAAAGGACAACTGCAACGCATGACTTTCGTTAAAACCGAAATATCCCCGGGGAAAACCGTAATTTACGATTCCCTCCACCTGCTTGAAATAGAATAATTCGTCGTTCCATTCCGAAGAGGGAAGATACACCTGTCCGATGCTTCTTCCTTCCGCTGCCGTCCGTACCAGACAGCAGAGCAGGGGAAGCAGTGCCATCAGTACCGCTTTCAGCAGTGTCATATAACGTTTGTCCTGTTTCCACCAATCCACAAAACGTTCTTTCTTCATCCGTTTTCCTGTTACCCTTCTGTTTTATTTCAATTTACCGGTCTTCCTCACCCAGATGGATCTTTTCCCGGATCACATACTGGGGAGAATTATTCATGCTGATGTAAATACGTCCCACATATTCCCCGATCAGTCCCAGCATGATCATGATCATGCCGCCGAAAAATACCACGGCTGCCATCAGCGCACTAAAGCCCATGGGCACATTAGGATTCACCAGACGCTTGATAATGGTATAGATTCCATAGAGGAAGCCCATACCGGCACATCCCACACCCAGTGTAGTGGCAATCCGCAGCGGTTTCACCGAGAATGCGGTAAATCCGTTGAACCATAAGCCCAGCAGCTTTTTCAATGTATATCCGGAACTGCCTTCCTCTCTTTCCCTGTGACACACCGCCACATTGGTAATGTTTTTGGTGGCCCGGAGCACCAGTCCAATGACATAGGGGTAGGAATTCTCATAGCGGATCATATCCTCCACCACGAATCTCTTCACTGCAAAATAGCTGGAAATATACAGATCCGCCGGTTTATCCAGCATCATCCGGGTCATCAGCTCATTGACCTTGCTTCCCATATTCCGGAATGCGGAATGCTGTTTATGTTCGTAGCTGGCGTAAACGGCATCGAAACCCTCTTCCAGCTTGCCCAGCAGCTTGTCCACTTCATCCGCCGGTGTCTGTCCGTCATCATCCAGACACACCACGTAATCGCCGTCGGAGTGACGAAGTCCCGCCATCAGTGCCGCATGCTGTCCGAAATTCCGGGCAAAGCCGATTCCCTTGATATTGTCATATTTATCACACAGATCCCTTATGGTTCCCATGGTATTGTCCGGGGAAGCATCGTTCACCAGAAAAATATCGTATTCATACTGCGTGAGTTCCTGCATTTTTTCCCGGATCTCCTTCACCACATGGGGTAAGGTATGTTCCGAGCGATAACAGGGGATTACAAAACTTACTTTTTTCATAATTGTGTTCTATTCCTCGTTTTCCTGATCATTTCCGGAATTCACTGCTGCCATCCAGACGATGTCCCGGTAGTCGCCTTCAATACACACATCGTCCCGCAACAGGCCCTCTCTGCGAAATCCCGCTTTTTCATAGCTGCGGATCGCCTGCCCGTTCTCCGACAGAGCCCGCAGATACACTCTGTGCAGCTGTTCTTCCTCGAAGCAGTACCGGAGCATCAGCTTTGCCGCTGCCGTACCGACACCTCTGCCTCTGGCATCGGCCTCTCCGATGAAAATACCGTATTCTGCCTTGTTATGATGTCTGTCAATATCCCGGATATAGACGGATCCCAGTGGCTTGTCGTTTGCCAGATCACAGATGATCATCTGCACCACATCGCCGGTCTCCACATGGGTCCGGATCCAGTTCTCATGGGACTCTCTGGTAAAAAGAGCCTGATAGATAAAATTTTTCCGCACGGCATCACTGTTGCGCCATGCCACGATCCGGTCGGTATCCTCACGGGTCATCAGCCGTAAATAGATTCCTGCTCCGGTATCCCGGTAAACTCCGGGAATCCGTTCCGGCGCTATCCGCTTTTTTATTTCTGTCCGCATGGTATCCTGCATAATATTCACTCCTTATGCCTGTCTGTAGGCATTGCACAGATCGATCACTCTGGCGATCTCATCCTCCCGCATCTCCGGGAACAGCGGCAGGGTCACGCAGTGTGCGGCCAGATATTCCGCATTGGGACAGTCTCCCGGCTGATAGCCCAGATTGGCATAAGCCTTCTGTAAATGGCAGGGTACCGGATAATGCATGTTACATTCCACATCATTTTCTGCCATATACCGGATAAAGTCTTCATGATCCGGCACCGTGATGACAAACAGATGGAAGACCGGAGTGGTGTTCTCCGGATGTCTCTGCATGGTGATCAACGGATTTGTGATCTCCTTCAGATAACGATGTCCGATCTCCTGCCGTCTCTTCGTCCACTCCGGCAGATATTTCAGGCTGACACTCAACACTGCCCCCTGCAGACCTTCCAGCCGGTAGTTGTAACCGATCTCATCATGATAATACCGCACATCACAGCCTTGATTCTTCAGACGGTCGATATGCTTATAATATTTTTCTTCCTGACAGGTAACACTGCCGCCCTCACCAAAGGCGTAGAGGTTCTTGCCCGGGTAGAAGCTGAAGCAGGCCAGGTCTCCCAGCGTTCCCACATTTCTGTCCTCAAACTTTGCTCCGTGAGCCTGGGCACAATCCTCCACCACAAACAGTCCGTGACGGTCTGCGATCTTGCGGACTCCCGCATAGTCAAAAGGCTGACCGTAGAGGTGAACACCGATAATGCCTTTCGTCTTTTCCGTGATCTTAGCCTCCAGTACGGAAGGATCGATTTCCCAGGTATCCGGTGTACAGTCTGCGAATACCGGTGTGGCTCCTGTATAGCTTACCCCCCATGCAGTTGCTATATAAGTATTGGCCGGAACGATCACTTCATCCCCGGGGCCTACACCCAATGCCAGCATTGCCAGATGCAAAGCGGAGGTACCGTTGTTGACACCACTGGCAAATTTGCTTCCCACATAGGCGGCAAACTCTTTGTCAAAGGCATCTGCATATTTTCCGCCGGAAAAAGCGGTCTCTTTACATACGTTCTCAATGGCTTTCCGGTAGGCTTCCGCATGCGCCTCCACATCTCTTGTCAGATCGATTCTTTTAATATGTGCCATGGTATTATCCTTCTTTCTTCCGTTTCCGGGGCAAAAGCCCTCAACCTTGATGCCTACGGATTGTTCCGTGCTACGCACTTATAAGCGAGTTCATGTGGGCTTAGACCTTTTTCCCCTGGCATCTTATATATGCTTCTTAATATAAAACTCGTTAAACAATCTTGCAATCTGTACCAGATAATTACAGATCGTCTTAAATACCTTAACGGTAGTATTGTAATCTTCCTGCCACTCCACCGGGTAATCCAGGATCTTCACGCCCCGCTTCTCCGCCCGTAACAGGAATTCGATCATATAGAACCAGCCGTTATCCTGACTGCAGCCCTCAATCAGGGAAAGCGCAGTCTGTCTGCGTACAAAGGTAAAGCCGCAGATGGCATCCGTGGACTTCATCCGCAGGAACAGTTTCAACAGAATCAACAGTCCCTGGGACGTGATCCTGCGATACCATTTTCTTCCCTTTGTATCGGATTCTCTGGCGAACCGGCTGCCGTTAATGTATTCGATCTGAGGCTGTGTTTCAAAAAGATGGATTGCCTCTCCCAGATGTTTGATATTGGTAGACAGGTCAATGTCCATATATCCCACCACGTCACCGTGGCTCAATTCCACACCTCTGCGGAAAGCCGCACCGACACCGCGGACATTGATTCTCTCATATCTTACTTTTTCATATTTCTGACAGAGCATCTCCGCGATCTGCGGGGTCTCGTCCTCGGAACCGTTATCCACAATAATGATCTCATAATCTTCAAATGCGATCTTGCGCAGATACTCCACCGTCCGTGTCACACCGCTTTCCAGCCGCAGACGCTCATTTAATACCGGAAAAATTATCGTAAACATCATTTTGTCAGTTTTTCCACTCCTTCTATTACATAACGCTGTCTCTTAAAGCTCATATTCAGAATGACGGACAGGTATTTGAAGATCAATGTCAGCATCACCGACATCATGAAAAATCCAAAAGAAATCAGAGTCATCAGGCTCATCCAGCCTTCCACCGGGCGTACCGTGCTGAAGATGGAATAAACGATCCACCCGAACATGATCACCATGACTGCAAACAGAATACTACTGATCAGCATGGAAAATTTCTCCAGTACATCCGTGAAAATGATCAGCGTATCCAGAGCCAGACTGCTGCGGGTATTCCGCTCTTCCCGGTTCCTGGTTCCCTTTGCCATCTCTTTATTGTCATAGACTATGGTCTCCGCCCGCAGTCCGCAGTTCATATACATGGCCTTGCGGTAAGGAATATACGCATTCATCTGATTCACACGGTTCACTGCCCGTCTGGAAATAATGCGGAAACGTTCCTGACGCAGCTTATGGGTATTACGGCTTCCCAAATTGTACACCACATAGAAAAGTCTGGAGGTAAATGCTACATCCCGCTTCGGTGCCGCAGCCACCACGTCATAGCCTTCCAATGCCTTATGATAGATATCCATGATCAGGGACGGTTCAAAATCCAGCAGACAACGGTCGAATTCAAAGAGAAAATCTCCAACAGCCAGATCTCTTCCGGCGTTCATGGCCATTTCCACCCCCTGATAAAAGCTCAGATTGATCAGGCTCACCACATGGCGGGTATTGCTTTCTTCCAGATACCGATGGATCTCCTCAATGGTATCATCCATGCAGCAGTCATTCACACAGACGATCTCATATTTTTCAAAATTCTGTTCCATGGTCCCGCAGACAGTCTTCAGAAACTCTCTGATATTTTTTCCATCGTTGTGCAGATACAGCACGCAGGATACGAAATTTTTCTCTTTATTCTGTATTGCTTCTTTCTCCATAATGTTTCCTTTTTCTTCGCGATTAATCTAAAAACGGATCCAGATCATATACGGTATTGATCTTGCCCGATAATACACTGATAAAAACAGGATCTTCGGAAAGAGCCCGGATTACTGTGGGTCTCGAATCGTCGATCTCCGAAGCCTTCAGAATGGGCTTCATGGAAAACAAAGATTTCTCATAGCTGAACGCATACTCTTCCCGCATATATTTCCGTGCCAGTGTGGACATATACTCCCAGGCGCTCTCCGGTCTGCCGGGGCAATCGTTACAGTTCCCCAGAAAACCTCCCTGACAGCAGTTGCCATTCTCTCCCACACAGGGAAACTGTGGTGTCGCATCATAGCTGGTCTTATGAGGAGTAAAGGTTACCGAAGTCAGGGAATGATAACCGGTCTTTCCAAACGGCATAATGGAGAAAAAGGGGCCATCCATTACCGTAAAACCGATATTCCGGATCTTATCGCTGGCTTTGCAGAGAATGATCTCGCACAGTTCATATTTCAGTCCGAAATCCTGCGTCTCTGCGCCCTTTACTTTCCTCAGGATCTGATTCACAGAAGCATAGGTGGCATTCAGGACAAAGGGAGCCCGGTAGACCTCCTGTTTTCCTTCGTGAAGTGCCGTCACCTCATAACAGTCCGTCTGCTTTTCGATCTCCGTGATCTTCCGTCCGAAATGCAGCTTTATGCCGGGATATTTTGCAATCTCCTCCATGAGGTAATCCCGCAAAATATGGGCATCGTACGTATATTCCTCCGTCAGGAACGCTCCATCACACAAGCCCGGCTGAAAATACTCTTCCACCGGAAGAGGTTTGCAGGGGATCCCCGCATCCTGACAGAATTTGCGGAACTCGGTTGCGTCTGTCCAGGAAAAATGGCTGGAAGTCGCGTAAATCTGCTCAAACTTCGTATGAATACAGAAGGAATAGTCCTCCACAAAACGCTTGAAATACCCCGCTGATTTCATAGCGGTGGACAGAGATCTGGGATAATGGTAGCCCATGTGAACTCTGGCCTGATTGATATATGTGGCTCTGGTAAAAGGAGCCTGTTCGATCTCCAGTACCTCTACCTGTTGTCCTCTTTTTCCACAGTACAGGGCCGCGTACAAGCCATACAGTCCCGCACCGATGATCAGTTTATCCATTTTTCCTCCTGCCGGTGACAAGCGCCAGTACATAAGGCAGCGCCAGCATCACCGGATATACATATCGCATCTGTACGGTGGGCCCGAACAACATGGTCCCGTAATAGCCTGCCACAATGGCAAGGGGCAGACAGAACCGCTTCCTGTCTACGATCACCAGCACTGCTGCCAGGGCCAGATACAGCCACAGATAGCTTCCCGGCACGAAGAGATATTTCAATACCGGAGTCCGCAGATAACTGTTGTTCTCCGCCCAGCTCTCCAGCTGTTCAAAGAGCCACGGCCATTTGCTGTCCTTGTAGATCCCTCTGTCATTCAGCGTGTCTTCTTCCCATCTGGTCTGCACATAGCTTAATCCTGCTCTGCCCTCCACACGGTTCACATCCGCATGGGTCGTATCAAACGGAGACAGGAACCCGGCATTGGTAGCCAGTGCCGCATTGATCATATCTCCCGGATACTGCGTCAGCAGGTGCAGATATACCCGGATAAATTCACCGGAACGGTAGCGTGCCACATAAGTGTTGGTATGTCTTTTGACAGGATCCGCAATTCCGGGATCATAATCCCGATACGCCTCATCCAGAATAAAATCATTGATCAGTGCTTTGTCCGCCGCATCCATGGTATTGTCATCCTCCGCAAGGACGCTGACTCCCCCGTGATAGATCATACAGCGGGATAACTGCTGGATCGGCATGCTCAGCATCTCCCGGCGGTCTCCCTGTTCCGCATGCGTGGCGGAAAATACCGCAGACAGCACAAAAAGCCCTACGCAGAAAGCTGCTCCGCATACCACCAGCAGTCTCCCCCAGAGCTTCCTCGCTTTTTTTCCGAAACAAAAGGTCAGGAATGTAAAAGCCAACAATACGATCATTGCATATTTTCCGTTGTTACGGAATAAGATCATCCCCACGGTTCCCAGGGCAAACAGCAGATCCCGGATCCCGGGCCGCCAGGCATTGCGGTCTTCCCACAGCAGATCTGCGAGACTGACCAGCTGCAACAGCAAAAATGCACTGAATACCGTGTCCTTGGTCATGCTGACGCTCATATACCAGTGAAACGGGAAAAACATCCCCAGTAACTGAATGGCCAGCTGCCACCCTGCGGCAGTTTTCCGGTGATGCAGTACCAGCATTCCATAAGCCATGCTTCCCGAAAGCAACAGCATCTGTACTGCCGTATAGAATGCCATTCCGGCATTCACACTGCCGAAGATATGACTTCCCAGCCACAGCATCCCCTGCAGAAACAGAGTGTGCACAATGGGGTGATGATCGAAATAATAATGTTCCATGATCTGTCCCGTCTGCACCGGTGCATCATAGGCACAGATTCCGGGATAATATGCCAGATATACCGGCAGCCAGGCCAACAGCAGAAACAACAGACTTCCGAAAAATATCTGCACACCGGAGCGGCGCTGCAGCCAGGCGGAAAGGCGGGCATACCATGCAGCCTGCTTTTTCCCGGTGTCTTCGGCGGTCTGTGCCCGGTTCCAAAGTCGATGCACCACCCAGGTTCCAAGAAATCCCAGAAGGCACCCCAGCACTACCGTCCACAGCAAAGTACTTCCGATGTAGCCTGCCGTCCACAGGATGTTTCCCGCAGATGCCAGGTCTTTTTCTGTTTTTGCAAAAAATACAAACAGACATCCCAGAACACTCAGCAATACAACGCCTTTGCGTCTGGGAAGAATTTTCTTTTCCTGCATATTACAACCCTTTACGCACCTGATGCTCCCCATGGACGCGATTCAGGCGATATTCAAAATCTTTCCGGTCCTTGGCCGCCATGACTTCCAGCATCATACCGGCAAAAAACGACTGGATCCCCGCCAGCAGGATAAAGCCACAGGCGATCAGTGTCGGGAATCTGGGCACCAGACCGGTATTCAGATATTCCAGGAAGACCGGTACGAACAGGATCGCGGAAACAGCGATCAATAACAGGGCCAGCATACCGAAAAAGTGCAGCGGCTTGTAATTTTTGTACAGCTGCATCATTTTACGGATCACACGGAAGCCATCGCTGTAGGTATTCAGCTTGGACTCACTGCCCTGGGGACGATCGCGGTATTCCACCACTACGTTTTCCACCTGCATGTTGTAGTTTACCGCGTGGATCGTCATCTCTGTCTCGATCTCGAATCCCTTGGAAAATACCGGGAACGTCTTTACAAATTCATAGCTGAAAGCGCGATAACCGGTCATGATATCCTTAATGTTGGCATGAAACAGGCTGTTGATCCCCGCCCGCATCAGACTGTTGCCGAAATTGTGGAACGGGCGCTTGTTCTCCGTAAAATAAGTAGAGGAAAGCCGGTCTCCCACCACCATATCCGCCTGGTGCTGCAATACCCTGTCTACCATCTCCTGTGCGCAATCCAGCGGATATGTGTCATCTCCGTCGATCATCAGGTAACATTCCGCATCGATCTCACGGAACATCCGGCGTATTACATTTCCCTTTCCCTGTGCATATTCATAGCGTACGATTGCTCCTGCCTCCGTAGCCAGCTCCACAGTGCGGTCGGTGGAATTGTTATCATATACATAGGTCACTGCCTGGGGCAGGAACTTTTTCACATCCGACACCACCTTGGCGATGGTCTTTTCCTCGTTATAGCAGGGAATCAATACCGCAATTTTATCCATTTTCCATTCCTCGTATTTCATTTTATCATTCAGAGCATCACATAAATTTGCAAAACCGCCTGATAAATCGGTCTTTCCTTTTGCATATATAAAACTATTGTACCACGCTTATTGATTTACAGCCACTGTTTTTTTATGCTATAATCAAGCGTGAAAATGCAGCGCTCAAAAGTTCCGGAAGACTTCCTGTCTCTCGCCGGTGCTTGCGGGCAAGAAAGGACTTTTCCCATGCAAAAGTTTTATCGTCTGTCTGTAAATATCGTAAAGATCCTGACACTGCTGCTGGCAGTTTTTCTGTTTATTGGCAGCTTTCTCACTACCTGTTATGCCGAAAACATGGAGACCCAGCAGGTGCTTCTGCGCTTTGACAATCCCTTGTGGAATCTGCTGGAGCTTGCCGGATACGGGCTTTTATTTGCCTGTTGTCTGTCTCTGTCCGGCAAGGCCGGTGCAAAATTCCGCCGCGGGCTGCTTGTTTTTACTCTGGGGCTGATCCTGCTTCTGGGTGGGATGCTCATCGTCTTCGGCCGCACAGTTCCTGCTGCGGACGCCTTATCTGTATACAATGCTGCCGCTGAATGGATCCTTGGAAATAAAGATATTATCCACCCCACCTTCTCTTATCTGTCCTATTATCCACAGCAGATCGGCCTGATGGCCTTTCTGGAGCTGCTGCTCCGCCTGTGGAATCTCACCGGGCTGAGCGCTCCCGCCTGGCATTTTGTCAAGCTGGTCTATGTCTGCCTGCTGTGCGTGGCCGTTCTGTTCCAGTACCGTTCCCTGCGCTATCTGTGGCCGGATGATTGGGAACCGGTCTCCTGCTGTTATCTGATTCTGGTATGCTGTAACCTGCCTATGATCCTGTACAGTTCCTTCGTCTATGGCGAGATCCCTTCCTTCGCAATGCTTTCTGTGGGACTATTTCTTCTGTTAAAGCTGTTGGCAGACTGTATTCCGGCACATTCCGTGGAGACCACTTCCCCGGACGGCACCCGCGTCGTGGCTACTTCCCACGCATTATCCGCAGTTACGGTCTTTACCGCCCTTGGCAGTATCCTGTTCCTTACTTTAAGTGTGATGCTGCGCAAGAACTCCCTGATCCTCATTATTGCTGTGCTGCTGGTGCTGTTCTTCGAAACGCTGCGTCCGGGACGCAGCGGCAGGGCGTGCATCGGCCTGATGGCTATGGCAGTCTGTCTTACCATTACCTCCGTGGGAGTCCTGCCGCTGGTGCAGAAGTGCTACGAGAAAAAAGCCGGCAATACCTTAAGTTCCGGCGTCACCGCCATGTCCTATTTTGCCATGGGGATGCAGGAATCATCCCGGGGATGCGGCTGGTACAACGGCTTCAATATCGATACCTATGATGCTGCCGGGATGAATTCCGACGCAGCCAATGCAATCAGCCGGGCGGCGATCAACGAGCGTATTGCCTATTTCCGGGAGCATCCCGGCTATGCCGTGAACTTCTATCTCCACAAGCATCTGTCTCAATGGGCAGACGGTACTTATGCCAGCCGGCAGGCCACTCTGGCCACCTACGGTGGGCGAAGCGACTTTTTGAAGGAAGTCTATGAAGGTTCTCTTGCCTCTGCTTATATCGAATGGGGCAATGCCTGGCAGAATGTGTTGTATCTGGGCATGCTGTTGTTCTGTATTGCTACAGTCAGAAAGCGCCGTCCCGGCAATGGCTCCGCGAATGCCGCAGCCAACGACGATTTCCGTTTCCGCAACCTCTGCCTCTACACCTATACGGGACTGATCGCCGTGCTGGGCGGTTTCCTGTTCCACACGATCTGGGAAGCCAATTCCCGCTATATTTTCGTGTACAGCCTGCTGCTGATGCCTTACTGCGCCGCCGGGATCCACACGGGTCTGAATACTCTGACTGCATGGTGGCAGAGAAGACATCTGAACCGCCATCACGTTTGATTGCTAATGCAGATAATTTATACAGACGCAAACTCCCGCGGGTCGAATGGCAGAACATACCATCCAGCTCGCGGGAGTTTGCGTTTGTATTTAAACCTTAAAATCTGCAAATAAAATACAAAAAATTGTTTAATAATACATGGCCCCTTGTAAAAATCCCCAGAAATAATACAATCCACACACCAGATGCCACAGATAGGCCAGCCATTGTATCGCAACCAGTCCCTTTTTCTTCTTCGTATCCGCCTTTCCGGTAGTCCGCAGCAATACCAACAGTGCTCCCACAAATGCAAAAAAGATACCGTACATATATCCCCAGGAAAAGTTAAAATCCATCTCCCGGAATCCCTTCTCGTACAGGCAAAACGCCATCAGAAAACTCATACCGTAAATCTGCCAGGAGAAGCGGTAAATGCTGTCTCTGCACAACTCCTTATAGTTCAACAGAAGCACCAGGATCGGGAAACCGACAGCCAGACCGATAGCCAGCGGAAGATTACTGCAATACTGCAGCCACACATGTCCCAGCGTAAAACCGATGCCGCCTTCCTGTCCCTCCTGCGGGACGAACACACCGCGGAACTGGTACAACAGATCCGCAAAAGTAGGAAGGAAGCATACTCCCAGCCAAATGGTGGGCATGAAGTTCCGGAATTTGCTGTGGAACATTCTCCACAGCATCAGAATTCCCGCGGCCCCCACCAGTACGATCGTAAAGCTCGGCTTCGCCATCGTTGCCAGTAACAGATACACAGAAAAGAGGATATAATCTCTTCCATACTCCTTGTGGGCATTGTCCTGTTCATACAGGGGCATCAGCTCTGCATACTTGAAAAATGCCAGGATTGCAAAGGGTCGTGCCGCCATATAAGTAGCGTTATGGAAAGGATTTGCCGTAAATACTCCCAGATACTTGTACTTGATCCCCGGCAGATAGATTCCCGTTGGCGGATATACCATGGATACGAAAAACAGGGATACCGCTACCGTTCCTGTGAGTACGCCGGGAAGCCAGGCTTTCCCGGGCATGGCTTTACGCAACTCCGCCCCCACGTGCCTGTCCAGCATTATTTTCAGGGCAATCATCGCTGCGCTGTTCAGCAACATCGTTGCCAGCGCCATGGCCAGTTCCGTTCCGGTGGGCAGACTGCCTGTGACCAGATGGATCACTGCCGCCAGCTTGAAGAGGATCGGATAGGGAAAGCTGTAACCGCTGTCCAGTCCCTGCATTTCCAGAATGTATGCCTTCATATCGGAATGATACAGTCCCGTCCCCAACATACTTTCCACGCACTGCCGGTAAAACAGCCAGAGAGTAACCGCCGAAGCAATCCCCACCAGTACGGCAAACACAACGATCTCTATGAAATTTTCGACATTATTTCTTTTTCCCGTACTGTTTTCTGCTGTTTTCTGTCTCATGCCGCCTTTTCCCGCTATCCGTCCAGGTTTCACAGTCGGATCCTATTTCAGCTTCGTGTAATATGCTACCACTTTTTTCACCGCATGGATCACATCTTCCACGTCTTCGTCGGTCAATCCGTAGTACAGAGGAATACTCATGACTTCGTTGTAGTATTTCTCCGCATTCGGGCACAGCCCTTTTTCATAACCCAGTTTTTCATAATAAGAGTGCCAGTATACCGGCAGATAATGTACCTGTGGGCAGGTATTCTCTGCATACAGTGCGTCAAAGAACTGCCGTCTGTCGCAGTTCAGATTCTCCAGATTCAGATGCAGTACATACAGATGCCAGGTCGTGTCAGACTCCGGGATCTCCTTCTGCAGGATCAGTTCCGGCATGTCTGCGAAGGCTTCGTTGTAGCGTTTGCGGATTTCCTTTCTACGTTTCTCAAAAGCAGGAAGCTTCTTTAACTGGCTAAGTAACAATGCTGCCTGAAAATCCGTCATACGATAGTTAAAGCCCAGTTCCACCTGCTCGTTGTACCACAGAGCATCTGTAGGATGTACCATTTCCTCCGGATCTCTCGTAATACCATGAGTTCTCAATCTCATCAGATGGCGATATAGTTTCTCATCATTCGTTGTAATTGCTCCGCCTTCTCCACCGGTTACTGTCTTCACCGGATGGAAACTGAAGCAGGTCATATCTGCCAGGCTTCCCACCGGCTGTCCCTTATAGGTTGTCCCAATGGCATGCGCCGCATCCTCGATCAGGAGCAGGTTATGCTCTTTGCAGATTTTCCTGATCTCATCCAGTTCCACAGCCTGTCCGGTGAAATCCACTGCGACAATTGCCTTGGTTCTGGGGGTGATCAGCTTCCGAATGGATGCCGGATCAATATTATAAGTCTCCGGGTTAATATCCGCAAAGACCGGCTTTGCACCGGCATATAATACACAGTTGGAAGAAGCTGCAAATGTAATGGAGCTTACGATAACCTCATCCCCTTCGCCAAAACCCGCGGCCAGAGCCGCCAGATGCAGGGCTGCAGTTCCGTTGCATACTACTACTGCATATTTAGCATGTGTCAATTCACACAAATGTTCTTCCAGTTCCTTTACCTTAGGTCCACAGGTAATGTAGTCGCTGGTCATTACTGCTGCCACTGCATCTACATCTGCCTGGTCAATATATTGCCGTCCGTAGAAAATTTTATTCTCTCGTACAGGTTTTCCTCCAAAAATAGCTAATTCTTCCATAGGGGCCTCCTTTGGTCACTTTTTGCCTATTTACTGACTCATCTTATCATATTGAAGAAAGAAAAACAACAATGGTGTTGGCATCCACCGCTTTGCTGCGGTATAATAAAACCGTTATAAATCCATACTTACTGTTCACAGAAAGGATCTCTTCGCCTTATGAGTTCAAATACGAAAAAGAAAATAAAATCATGGAAACTCTTTTCCGGTATCGTTATTGTAGTTCTGCTGCTTGCCGTAACAGCCGCCGGAATTCTCTATGTGAAAATATATGAACCCGGAAAACGTTCCGCCGATCTTGGGCGCCTGCAGCAGGAATCCTATCAGGGGGTCTTCTGCTCCATGTATGCGCCGGAAGCTTTCCCGGAAGACATTTACTCTACCTATATGGGTTACGATGCTGTCAGCTGTTCCCATCGCCTGACTTCCTTTTCCGATATCTCCGATTATCTGGAAACTGCTTTTTCCTCCGGAAATGAGGTCACTCACGTATTGCTCATTTTGGACCCCTTACTGCTGTGGAACAGCAATTTCCATAATAACAGTCGATTTTATGACTCTTTCGATGAGGATCTTTTGGCATATGTCGATTCTTATTCCGGTGTTGAATTTACCATAGTATTCTCCTGTCCTTCTCTGAAATACTGGCAGGCCCACAGCAGTGACACCGAAACCTACGAAAATCTGGTGCAGGTTCTGGCAGCTCCCCTGTCTGTCCGGGAAAATGTCTCTCTGTTCTTCCCCGGCGGAGAAGAATGGCTGATCTCCAATCCTGATGCCTATGACACTCCTCTGGAATTAAACGCTGTCGCTGCCCGCTCTGTCATGCTGCTGGTATTGAGCGGCACCTTGCAATACCATGGTATAGATGCCGATAACTCCAGTCTGACACAGTTTGATACCCTGGTGCAGGCAGCCATTAATGCCCCTGCTTCCTACTCCGATCTGTCCGATTATGACATCGTCTTTTTCGGTGACAGTGTATTCGGAAACTATCAGGATTTTGCCTCCATCCCCGGCATTATCGGTGCCCTGACGAAAGCCTCCGTTCACAACCGTGCCATCGGAGGTTCCTCCGCCACACAATTGACCCCCGATGACAAATCCTTCCCCAGTGCCGTACAGCGCTTTTTATCGGAAGATACTGCCGAAATCTCCGGGGAGAAAAAACTTTGTTTCGTAATCAATTACGGATTGAATGACTATTTTACGGGATATACTGTGGAGCAATACCGTGACGGTCTGCAAGCAGGGGTGCAATCTCTGCAGGATGCTTACCCGGATGCTGAAATTCTGATCGCTTCCTCGAATTTCATTACAGCGTTCGACAACGGTACCGCTTTCAACAATGATCTGGATGAAATTCTGAACGATTATGTGACCGGTGCCGAAGAAACCGCGGCGGCCATGAACGTTTTCTTTCTCAATACCAACGAGGCATTGCAATGGAATCCCAAAAATGCTGCCTGCTATCTGGTGGATGCCGTTCATCCCAACGAAGAGGGACGTTTCCTGTTTGGCACAGCAATTATAAAGGCTTTAGATGAGGATATTTTTTCTTATCCTGTACACTGATATCTTTTCCCAGCTGTACTTCGATCACCTGGAGTTCCGTGTCTGCCAGAAGCATATGCCGGCATCCCGCCGGCATCCGCAGCACATCACCGGCCTTTACTCTGCGTTCCTCACCATCTATCACTGCCCGGCCTTCTCCGTAGATCACCGTCCATACCTCATCCCGGAATTCATGGCTGTGATAATTCATCTTATGTCCGGGATTCAATGTCACTTTGATCGTCAGACTTTCCTTTTCCACATCCATGATCCGGAAGCTTCCCCAGGATTTTTCTGCGAACATGACCTGCTGGGTAAAACTGCTCACATATGGTTTGATATAGCTGGACTGCTCTTTGTCCGATACCAGAATCCCCTCGGGGCTGGCCGCCACGACAATATCCTGCAATCCCATGCACAGCACCGGCATATCCAGCTCATTCACCACATGGACATTCCGGCAGGTCTCATTGAGCACCGCCTCCCCGACGCATGCACTGTCCATGGCTTCCGTCAGGGTGTTCCAGGTACCCAGATCCTTCCAGGTTCCGGCAAAACGCATGACCTCGATCTCAGGTTCCTTCTCTACTACCGCATAGTCGAAACTGATCTTCTGTAGGGTTTCATATTTTGCCAGCAAATCTTCATAATCGGTAAACTCTATAAGTTCATGAGCCTTCTGCAATACATAATTCAGGCGGAAGGCAAACACTCCGCCGTTCCACAGCGCTCCCTGTCTGATATATTCCGCTGCCTGCTCCTTGTCCGGTTTCTCCTTAAACATTTCCACCGGGCTGATATTTTCCGCTGTTTTCGGAATGATATAGCCATATTTTTCGCTGGGATACGTCGGTTCCATACCCATCAGCACCAGATGGGCCGCACTCTGTGCCGCACGCTCCTCCAGCCGGTGCAAGGCTTCGAAATAATCCTTTTCCACATACGGATCCACCGGACATACGATCACCGGCTCTTCTCCTGTCACTCCCTGCACATCCTGCAGATATGCCACCGCCAGTGCAATCGCCGGGAAGGTGTCTCTTCTGCAGGGCTCCATGCTGATACCGACATTTTCTCCCAGCTGGTTGTGGATGGAAGAGATCTGTGCCTTGGATGTGGCAATCGTGATCTTTGCCTCCGGATCCGCCTCCCGGATCTGCCGGTACACCCGCTGCACCATGGACTCCAGGCCGCCGTCTTCCGTATGGAATATTTTGATAAACTGCTTGGAACGGATCTCGTTGGACAGGGGCCAAAGCCGCTGTCCGGAACCGCCCGATAAAAGTATGATATTCATAAGCGTCCTCTCTTAATTCTGTACGGTAAGCAGCAGATAATCTCCTACCGTATCCACTACATCATAGGAAAAATCAATGTATTGCAGATCTCCCTGATACAATAACAGCAGGCCGTCTCCCACCATCTCCACCAGTTCTGCGGCCTGTTGCTCTGGATAGATGTAGTGATACCGGTCCGCATAAGCCGGAAGCTCTCTTCCGTTGGAGACATTACTCTTCCCCTGATAATACTGTGCGTCTATCTTACAGACATACTGGGTCAGGATCTCCGTGGCATCCCGGTTGAACTGCCAGCCCAGATTGCCGGTGATGTACAGGCTTTCGTATTCCTACAGAGAATCCGCTTCCGCCACCGCCTCCATGAAATCTTTGTTATAGTACTGTCTGCTTTCTTCCGCATAGGTAGTAAAATAAGTCCCGAAGAACAGAATACTGCTGATTCCATAGGCAGCTGCGACCACCGGCCACAGCTTTTTCCATTTTCGAACCGTCAGACCGATTCCGTAGGCACATAACAGGATGATCGGATAGAAAATAATATTCACACGGTTAATGTTGACTTCGTAAGTGATCAGGCCGACCCAGATCCCGGTGACCAGAAAGCCCCATAATGCCAGCATCTGTGTCTGTTTTTCAATATTTTTCTCCCGGAAGAACTGTATGGTAAATACAATGATCCCCACAAAGACAAACGGGATCGACACATGATACAACGGGCCAAAAGCCGGAATCGAATTGAAGAAAATATCCGGCAGCTGCAGGAATACATGGCTGAACAGAGCCCAGGCATTTTTCCCCAACTGTGCAAAGGAAAAATTCAAAAGCAGAATATCTGCGCTTCTCACACTGTCCGGAAAATACGGCATGGTAAAAAGCGGAGTACTTATGGTTCTGCCAAAGTGTACCGCGTTGATTCCCAGAACTATGACTTCCGGCAGGGCCACTACCGTAAAGATCAGTGCGCACAGCAATCCTTCCCGGAATTTCAGCCGGCGCTTCCACAGGCACCATATGAAGAATACAAAAAGAAATGCAGTTACGGAATAGGCAGCGATACCGTAACAGTAAAATGTCAGTCCGAAAAAGACCATGGACAAGTATAAATAGCGTCGTTTTTCCAATCCAAGAAGCAGTAAATAAAATCCCAGCAGGAAAATATGCGGGAAGAGATTGCAATCCAGCGACCAGCGGCTCTGCATAAACTGCCAGGGATTCACAGCGGTCAGCAGCATTGCCACCAGGGCGATCCGTTCAGAGAATAATTTCCTGCCCACAAGATATACCAATGCCACCGCGCCGGAGGAGATCAATACCATCGGCAGACGCACCGTTACCGTGTTGAATCCGAACAGTTTGATAAAGGGGACCATGCAATAGGCAAGGAGAACGCTCATCTGACTGTATCTCCAGGCAGTAAAATGAACCGGCAGAAAAGTACCATATCTGTCGGTTCCGTATTTTGATAATGCCCAGGCATCCACCGCTCCCATGGCCTCGTCCTGGTTGATACCGTCCGGCACTGTGGCAAAACGGATGCAACGCAGGATCACGGCAAGCGCAAGGATGCTCCAGAAGAAAATTTTTCTGTTTTTATTGTTCCAAAGACCAGTGGAAGAATCCTGTGTCATAGTATTCATAATCGTACGATACCTTTCGATGTTCTCTTTCAGGCCTCCTGCGTCATTTTTTCCGCCGCATATGGCCTGTCACTATCACATCATACCACAGAATGTTGCATTTGTCCCTAGTCTTCCGTATACCGGTCCAGCATTTTGAGATATTTCAAAACCGCTTTCTTCTTATCCTCCGGAAGATTACGATATGTATGCAATATCAATTCTTCCTCCTGTGCATGTACTTCCACCATTTCCCGCTCATCGAAGATATCTGTGATCGAGATTCCCAGCTGATTGCAAAGAATCATCATGGTATCGATTCTGGGAACTGTCTTGCCGGTCAGAAAACAGCTTACCGTAGAGGATGACAGTCCCGAATGCCTTGCAATCTTATAAGGTGTCGTGCCTCTTTCGGCACAGAGCTGTTTGAATTTTTCCGCAAGTTCCCTGCATTTTTCTTTGGTGTCGTACATATTGTTTAACCGCCTTTGTCATTTATTTAGGTCTCTATAAAGTACATGACAAAAATCGACGGATTCTTACAAAAAATTTTTTGTGTGGTGTGCGTGTGGTGTGCGTGTGCGCTCCGCAGAAAGAAAGCAAAAAGACCTGCCTGTCGGCAGATCTTTTGAGTATTATAATATTTTCTGTTTTACATCATCAGCAGGCTTTCATGATTTATTTCATCATAAATAAATTCCGCCCATTCCTCAACAGTATCATGGTCGACAAAATCCTTGTCCATTGCCAGTGCCTTGGATAAATAAGAATCACGAACGGCACGAGCTGCTTCCACTTCATTCAAATGATACTTCCTGACCAAGGTATCCCGTACATAACTCTTAAATTCCCTGATTTCCGCATTTGTCATACCATTCACCTTCTTCCCCTTGCGTTCAAATATTTCTTCTTGTTATTTATCATATCACAAGATAATACTTTTATGCAAGATATCGCTTTTAAAGTATGAAAGGAATACTGTTGCGGATATACCTCTCCATTATCTTTCAAAAACTCCTTATAATTAATGTCTTCCGGTATGACTTTGCCTCCGTTAACCTTATACGCTATATTAATTATATTGCCATCCGCAATTTCTCCATAGCAAATATCGTATTTTCCATCCTGATTGTGCTCTAGTATATTGTATGCAGACAGCATCTGTGGTTTCAATCGATTATTCAGGACAAATTTTCCCCATCTTTCCGAATGTCGTGGATAGGAACCTATTACTAAATCCATTGCACTTATCGGTTTATAATCTACTTCTACAATGTATGGTTCCTCGTTTTTATTATTTTTCGCATTATATTTCTGAGTAGTTCTTATTGCTGCCAGCGCTGCATGATCATAGCTTGGCGTTGTATAAAAACCCGGGCCAAAATCCAGATAGGGTTTACTATATTTCAGATTGATTCCATGATTAACTATATTTATTGCTGAACTATAATTGGTTCCATGATATAATTTCATCTTATGTTTACTTTCTTTCACAGTATTTTTACTTCAATATGTTTCCCTAATGCACTGGCATATTTTTCCAAAACCACCAATGTAGGAATTCCCGAGCCATTCTCCAGTCTGGCAATATTAGACGCTTTCATCCCTGTACGATCCGCGATATCACTCTGTGTCAAACCCTGTCGATGTCTCTCTGCCACCAATTCCTTGACAACTTCATCCGTATGACTCGACACTTTTTTCTGTATTGCTTCCACATATGCCTGCAATCTTTTTAGCTGATCTTTTTTCCGCTCCTCGTCATCTCGCAAAATTTCAAATTTTATGCCATTCATATCTTCTCTTATATCGTTTTCTTTCATAATTCATACCCTTCTTCTATGTTACTGATTACTTTGTTATTTCATATTATATCATTTATGATAGTATCTTTCAAGATATGTTGCAAGGAATATTTATTCATATATAAAGCGCCGGAATTCTGATTCGCAGAAATTACGTTTTCCATATAATATGGTATGAATTGCAATTCTCCGCTCCACGATTCTTAAGTTCCCTCGATTTATCGAAATCCCTTTAGCCGTCAAAAACTTTACTCCCTCATTAGATAATGTTATACTTTTTATAAAACATCCCGAAAGGAGCCTGATCTTAAATGCGGAAATTTATTATGGATAAATATAATCTGATTGCATTTGCCATCGGATTGATTCCCACCATTCTACTTTACCTGTTTCCTCCGGATGCCGCTGTCCCCTTTTGGGCATTTTCTATTGTTTTATTCTTTCTGTTAATTGCCATCTGGATGTGTGCAAAGCTATGGTTAGAATCCAAAAACGATAAGGCTGTTCCCACGATATCCATCATCGAATGCAGTCACAATGTCTGTATTTGTAAAACACATGATTTTATCACATACAACTCGATTGTTACATTTTATAAGAAGGATGGGAATTTCGAAAAATTAATTGGATTCGGATTAGTAGAAACTATAAACAGCGGCGGAAAAACCGCACAGATTCGGATCGTTCCCGGTGACATGCGGAACAAGAACCAAGTCTCCGCTTCGGAAATTTCCGATTTTGTCTCTTATATTAATGACAATAAAAATAACATTATTGTGCGCCCTACTATAACAAGCGATATCGTGCCTTATATCTATAAAATATTAAATCAGGAGGTTTCCAATGAGTAAACAGATTAAGATCGTACATGTATCCGATGATAATTGTGATGTTTCTCTTAATGTTGGTTCTATTAATGGGGTGCAGGAAGGGGACAAATTTCTGGTATATTCTCTTTCCGACCACGAGATCGTGGATCCGGATACCGGGGAATCCTTAGGATATCTGGAATTTGTGAAGGGTACCGGGGAGGTCGTCCATGTCCAGGATAAGATGTGCACCATCACATCCGTCACATATCGGAAACCGGTAGCCAAAAAGACAATCCGTAAGACAACACCGTCCATGACTATGTGGGCCGGCAGTACCGTGGAAGAAATTGTTCAGGATGATAACCGGGAGCAGATACCTTTTGACAATCCTCATGTGGGAGATCTTGCAAAACCTATTTAAATACTCTTTTCAAAAACGCCAGAGCTTTTAGAAGCTCTGGCGTTTCCGTTCCCAATTTTTTATTCCACCGTAACGCTCTTCGCCAGATTCCTGGGCTTATCTACATCCAGTCCCTTTGCGACACTGACATAATATCCCAGCAATTGCAGCGGTATCACCGCAAGGCTGGCCATGAAATGCTCGTCCACCTTCGGCACATAAACAGCGAAGTTCACCTGATCTTCGATTTCGTAATTGCCATAGGTAGTCATGCCCATAAGGTATGCACCACGGCTCTTGCACTCCAGCATATTGCTTATGGTCTTCTCGTATAACTCGTTCTGGGTCAGAACACCGATCACCAGCGTTCCCTGTTCGATCAGACTGATGGTTCCGTGCTTCAGTTCCCCGGCCGCATATGCTTCGGAATGAATGTAGCTGATTTCCTTCAGTTTGAGGCTTCCTTCCAGACAAACGGCATAGTCTATACCACGTCCTACGAAGAATACATCAGACGCATTGGCATATTTTGCGGCAAACCATTGCAGGCGCTCCTTGTCTTCCAGAATTTTCTGTATCTTCTCCGGAATCGTCAGCAGTTCGGCAATATAATAACCATACTGCTCTTCTGTGATCTTACCACGAACTTTGGCAAACTGCACTGCCAGGCAGTACATTGCTGCAAGCTGCGCACTATAGGCCTTCGTGGTTGCCACAGAAATCTCCGGGCCTGCCAGTGTGTAAAATACTTTGTCTGCTTCTCTGGCAATACTACTGCCTACCACATTGACAATGGCCATAGTGGTAATGCCCTTTTCCTTTGCAAGTCTTAATGCAGCCAAAGTATCCGCTGTCTCACCGGATTGGCTGACCACGATCATCAGTGCCTTCGGGTTCAGGGACATTTTCCGGTATCTGAATTCTGATGCAAGTTCCACACGCACCGGAATATCTGCCATGTCTTCCAGAACATACTGTGCCGCCATGCCTACATGCCATGCAGAACCACAGGCTACAATATAAATCTGTTCAAAGCCCTTGATCTCATCTTCGGTAATTCCCACTGTTTCGAAATCAATCCTGCCATCCTTGATCACAGAATTCAGGGTATCCTGAACTGCTTTCGGCTGCTCATGGATCTCTTTCATCATAAAATGTTCAAAACCGGCCTTTTCCGCCGCTTCTGCATCCCATTTGATTTCCGTAGTCTGTTTCTCGATTTCATCCCCGTCCAGGTTATAGAAATGAGCTTCTCCGGGAGTCAGCTTTGCGAACTCAAGGTTGCCTATATAATACACATTTCTGGTATATTTCAGAATTGCCGGAACATCGGATGCCACATAGGTCTCCCCATCCGCAATACCGATGATCATCGGGCTGTCCTTACGCGCTACCCAGATCTCACCAGGATAGTCACGGAACATCAGCTCCAACGCATAGGATCCGCGAATACGCACCATGGTTTTCGCAATGGCATCAATGGGACCGAGTTTATACTTCTTGTAGTAATAATCCACAAGTTTGATTGCTACCTCTGTATCAGTCTGGCTGTAAAATGTATAACCATGCTTCAGCAGTTTTTCTTTCAGTTCCGTGTAATTTTCAATAATGCCATTATGTACGCCTACCACTTCCGATTCTACCGCGCCGGAACCGGATCTGCTACAGTTGCCGGAGACATGGGGATGGGCATTGATCTGACTGGGTTCGCCATGGGTCGCCCAACGGGTATGTCCAATACCGCAGGTTCCTTTCAACGCATTTCCATTGTCCGTTTTCTCGACCAGATTAGAAAGACGGCCTTTCGCCTTTACTACCTGTGCCAAGGCATCGCCATCGCGGACTGCAAGTCCTGCAGAGTCATACCCTCTATATTCCAGTTTTGACAGTCCGTCCAGAAGGATCGGTGCTGCCTGTCTGTTTCCTGTAAATCCTACAATTCCACACATATGCTAGTCCTCTTTCTAAAAGTCTGCCTATTTTCCTACTACGATTTGCTATTTAAGAAATAAGCCCCTGGAATAAAAGCAAAAGATCTGCTCTCATACCGGCAGATCTTTTTAAAATTATTTTTCTAAATCAATTGTCTTTAATAATTCGCGAATCTGCTCTACACTCAGCCATTCGGTATTATTACCGGAACTATAGGAGAATCCTTCAGCAACTCTCTTGCCCGTAGGAACAGCACGTCTGGATTCACTCCATACCATCTGAGGATATACGATAAAGTGCTTGTCATATTCGTAAGTGTTCATGGAATCTTCCACGGTTACCATGATCTCATGAAGCTTTTCGCCTTCGCGGATTCCGACTTCCGGCATCTCACATCCCGGCAGCATTGCCTGAGCCAGATCTGTGATCTTGAAAGAAGGAATCTTGGAGATGAAAGTCTCACCACCCTTGGACTCTTCCAAAGCCTTGATCACCAGTTCCACACCCTGCTGCAGACTGATCCAGAAACGGGTCATGCGATAGTCGGTGATGGGGAGCTCGGTACCGCCGTTCTTGATAATGTTGTGGAAGAACGGAATAACAGATCCACGGCTTCCGGCCACATTACCGTAACGAACGATGGAGAAGCAGATATCCTTGCTTCCGGCATAAGCGTTAGCAGCAATGAATAACTTGTCAGATACCAGTTTGGTTCCACCATACAGATTTACCGGATTGACAGCCTTATCCGTTGACAGGGCAACCACCTTTTTCACACCGGTATCCAATGCGGCATCAATAACATTCTGCGCACCGTGGATATTGGTCTTGATCGCCTCAGCGGGATTGTATTCGCAGGCAGGCACCTGCTTCAGAGCTGCAGCATGGATAACATAATCGACACCTTCAAATGCTCTGGTCAGACGTTCCTTGTCTCTGACATCACCAATGAAGAAACGAAGCTTATCAGCATACTGTTTGAATTCATTCTGCATGATAAACTGCTTGAATTCATCACGGGAATAAATGATGATCTTCCTGGGATTGTAGTTGTCCAACACATACTTGGTAAATGCCTTACCAAAACTGCCGGTACCACCTGTAATCAAAATGGATTTATTATCTAATAACATAATGTCCTCACTTTCAACACTTAAAATTCCTAATCATCATAACATATTATATGGAAAAACGCAATTGTTACGCATATTCTCTGAGACAGCTTTTCAATATATTATACCCGTTTTCTCCCACACTAATAGTTCGTTTTGTAAGTGGTCATTTTCGCCTTATTGAAGTCTACCATAATATTTTATCAAAACCAAACGCCTCGAATTTCTCCGAGACGTTCCATTTTAGTTATCAGTTATCATATTAATTTACAATCTTGCATAATCTTTTTTATAGCCTCCCAAACAGCTAATGAAGGGTTTTCTTTGTAATACTTAAAGCCTTTGTAATTATGTAATATATATCCGTTTTCTGCGTTTCTTACCATAATACGCTCACTTCTTTCTATTGCTCTAATCACGTCCTCCAGCGTTAACTGATTTAAACATCCTTTAAAATTATCTTCACGCTTATATTCGGCCATACTCTCAAAGTTTTTTCCAAAAGCTCTGTTTATATATGCCAGATACCCCCTTCTATGTGGCAGTGCTCCATTGCAATCAATTTTATGAAGTACAATCCATAGGTCAAAAGCAAAGTTGCTATATCCGAATTTATACTTAATCTGCTTTCCTATACTCATTGCCTGCTTCATGCGATCCATTGTATCCGTAAACTGTTTTACATGAACGTCTTCGTCGCTTTCATAATCAAAAAAATGATAAATTTCTGTCTTTGAAGTATTAACCAGTCCTTTTGCACGTTTTAATGGATCCTTTTCTATTTTACAATCAATAGAAACTTTATAAGCAGCATGGTCTGTCGAGTTAATCAAGTCTCTTAGCCAAAGCAAATACCATTCTTCCGTTTCACCCTCAACACTAAAAAAATATTTTTTTGAGCTTTTTCTATTCCCCATCATTTCCCTCCTCTAAAACTTCGCTTTCAAAAATAGGAGAGAAATCAATCGTTTTTATTGCACCATATTGGCTAATAAAATAATTCTTCATATAATCATCGCCTTTTCGGACTCCATTTTCACCAGAAGTTCCAAAATCAGACAATGAATATACCTCGCTCAGCAAAGAATCATCATTTTTCTCAACAAATTTGATCTCATCTCTCCTGAATATATTTGAATTCAAAAAAATCGGATTATGCGTATTAAAAATAAGTTGCGCACGTTTCTTATTAATATCATCATTATGAAAAACATTAATAATGCTCATAAGAGCCATTGGATGTATAGAGGCATCAAACTCATCTACAACAAGTGTTCCTCCCGTCGCAATTGCTCTTAACACCACCGGAAACAGATTAATAAATCTAATGGTTCCATACGATTCAAAAACTTCGGCCCACACAGCTTTTGCACTATTCTCATCTTCTTTATCTTTGAAAATAGAGCAAAGTTTGGCCTCGCCGTCATCTCCATTCGCAACATACGCAACGGAATTAGAATTAATTCCAAAAATTTTTGCTGCTTCATTTGTTGTCTTTTCTACAAACGCCGTTTTTTTCTGTGGATCAGAAAATCTTCTAATCAGCTGAATAGCATCCGCACGATATATAACCATGAATTTTTCCGCAAACCAATCATTAATTGTTTTGGACAGTTTTGGTGATACCAGTAATTTAAAACCATTCGAAAGAAACAACTCATCTTCTGCCAAACTCTGATTTGCAAATAAACTTACTGCGTCAGAATTTTTTAGTGTCTGACCCGGTATATATTTTCCTATTTTTTTATAGTCTCCCAGATGTACTTTATCTGTCCTTTCAAACATCATCTCTTCATTGATCAATAACTTCTCATATTTTACTGATCTTTGATATGTGTCCTCCAAAAATGTTCCCAATAAAATGCTAAGTTCATAGTCGAATTTCATTGAATTATCAACAAATGAAATTTTGAATACAACCGGTTCAATGTCTTCTAATAAATTATTTGGAATTAACTCCAAATCATATGCCGCTTTATTAGGAGAACTCTGTTCTTCTGCATTTCGAATATTTCCTCTAAGTACAATAGCTCTTAATGCATCCATTGCTCCAATAATATTCGTTTTTCCAGATGCATTGGGTCCATAAATTACAGATGAACATAGACCTTTAATGCTTTTTCTTCCAATTTTTTCTGTAAGAATACTATAATCCAAACCGTGTTGTTTTGGTGCCGGAGTCATAGAAAACTGAACCTTTTTCAAAAAAGATTTATAATTTTCAACAGAAAAATCAAGTAACATGGTAACACCCCCTTATATAAATAAAGTGTACTATCATATTAGCACGACGTAAGTAATTCAGTCAAACTATTTTTTTGCATTTTGCGAATATATCGCAAAATGATTCACGAAATTATTCTTTCTATATAATTATGCTCAATGTTTTTGAATATAATTCACAAATTCAATTTAACATAAATTTTATTTATATATCCACCTCTTATCTGATAGTAAATAAAATAATCGTCCAAAGCCTTTCATCTTTTCTTTAATATTTTTTTTGCATTCTTGAAAGTTTCATGATAAATTATATCAGAGAAATATCATTCAAGTTTCCATGGACAGGAAGGGAAGTTATCATGAGTAAAACGCAGCGTGTTAAAGAAATTATTATTCGTTTTTTAAATGACGAAAAAATTCACAGTGTCAAAGAAATCAAAGCTTTTATCGCAACCCAAACAGAAGAAATCGTCTCTGAAGGAGTCACGGCCGGATGTCTTAAAACCATGACCACCAGCAAAGTAATCGAAAATGTTGACAGAGGAATGTATCGGTTAATAACAGTCAAGGAAAAAACTGTAGATAAAGATACTTGCCCTAAAACACCGGGTGCCAAAACTTATGATGAGCTTCTAAACTTGACACAGAAATATAAGGAAGATGCCCTCAGAATCATCAATGGCATTGATATTACAGTGGAAAATAAAGATTTAATCTTCTCAGCAATGAACTTAAGAAAAAAAATCGATTCATTTTGTGAAGAAATTAAAGAGTACAAACTCTAATTTCTAGAAAAATACGATCAGAAAGGAATGACTGCAAATGCCTCGAATAGCTTTTTTAATAGGAAATGGTTTCGACCTTAACATTGGTCTGGCAACCAGGTATGATCAATTCTGCAAACATTATCTTAAAGAACATTCAGAAGACTTTTTAGCGAAGTCAATGAAAACCGATATGAAATTATGGTCAGACCTAGAGTTGGCCTTAGGCAAGGTTACCGAACAAGTACAGGCCGGTTATGAAAATTGTTTTGGCGAGAGTAAAGATCTATTGGAGCTTTCACTGGCCGATTATTTAGAGAATGAGCAGGGAAAAGTGATTATTACAGAGGATCAGTATACGGAGATTGCTACAGCTATGGCAAAGTCTTTTACAAGCTTTTATCAGGATCTTCCTATTGAACACAAACAACAGATTGAAGAAATTCTTCGAGGAAACAAGGGAGACCTTTTATACTCTGTGATATCTTTTAATTACACTGATATTTTAGATAAATGTGTAGAAATAACCAGAAAAATGACCGGTAATAACTTAGGCACATATAATTCTATTAATGGATATCATTATTCAAAAATATTAAGCAGCGTAATACACATTCACGGAACCCTAGATGACGAAATGATTTTAGGGGTAAATGATGTCGGGCAGATTGCTAACAAAAAATTTGCAGAAAACTCCTTATATAAACAATGTTTGGTCAAGGAAGAAGCAAATAAACGGTTCGCACAGAATAAAATTCAACGTGTAAAAGATATTATAGATCAGAGCGGTATTATCTGCGTGTTCGGAATGTCCATCGGAGAGACCGATAAATTATGGTGGCAATATATTGGGAAATGGTTACAGACATCTAAGGATCATCGCCTTATTATTTTCATAAAGCATAAATCTTCCGGGAAAAGAATTACCACCAGAGAACGTTTTCTCATAGAAGATAATATCTTAGAGAAATTTAGAGAACGCGCTGGTATTAAAGATGAATGGGAAAAAATAAAAAGTAAAATATACATTGACCGCAACGGTAATATATTCAACTTGCCTATTGCCTTAACGAGTAATGAATAGATTGATTTTATAAAGCCCAAAGATGCTCCGTGAGGGGTGGAGAAAACTCTGTAAATACTTAGATCTTCTATGATAATGAATGGCGGAAGGCTTGTGAATAAGCCTTCCGCCTTGCTTTTATATATAACAACGAAATACTTGTATGTCAAGAACACAGGTCTGGTTCCCTGCGTTTCATGGAGTTAGGGTATTTGGGGGACCATTTTCATTGACCCTTGTTTATGATACACTAAAATTACCAGAAAAAAGCGTCAGAATTCCCTGAAATCAGCAAGGGATTTTCCTCAAAAAAGGCAGGACATATTGTATCCCCTTTACAATACAGATATCCTTTGGGTAGAGACCAATCTATTCAAAGGAGGAAAGGAAGATGTACACTATGTCCCAGATCAATCATATCAAAGATTTAAGTAATTGTGGATACCGAATCAGTGAAATTTCAAAGACCTAAATTTTTTATTTAAATTCCACCGCCCTTCTCTGCGACAGTATAATTCCTCATTCTGTCTTACCATGCACGTTGCAATCTCAATTCCCCATTTTCTTCTACAGCTACATACAAGGCCTGTTCCACGAATTCATCGTCCATGTATTGTCCTAATGCATCCCTGACCTCATCAGTCACATTGTACAGGTATACATAGCCATCCTCACGGATACAATCCAGTACGGCATTCCAATAATCTGTATTGTCCGCCCCCCAGGTAGCCACATTAGAAGTCAGATATCTCTTATCGATACGCCTGTCATCTAAATAATATGTCAGTATATAGGTATACACATCATTATGTGAGCTGATCAAAAATACTTCCGCATCAGCCGGAGTCAATCTTTGGATCTCATACGCCTGTTCCTTATAATCTCCATCCTTTTCACAGAACATCTGCGGCATCAGTTGTGACACCCCTCCTGTTCCAGCCATCAGCAGACCTATCCCCAGCATTCCCAACGCTACCGGATAAGTACAAACATCTACCTTTTTCCGGGCCAGCAGCCGTACCAGCAAGAGAAAAAGAATGACATATTCACTCAGGATATAAGTGCTCATATACCTCTCATAGCTGGCAAGCACACTCATCTCTCCCTCGCTATAGCAAAACATGTACAGCACAAGCATGGTAAATGCGTATCCGGCACTTCCCACTGCAAATAAAACTGCATATTGCAGTATTTCTCCCCTGTGAACAACTGTCCGAAACAGATATGCCAGCACCGCCAAAATGCAAAATGCCAACAGTACGGCGGAAACATATGTCATGGAGAATATCCCCGTGCCGAGATTCGTTGTAAACAGTGCCCGAATAAACTTCACATAAGTGAGATGCTGTATATAATCTCCACCGCCTGCCAGAATCCGGATGATTGTCCCTACATTGATTCTTTCAAAAGAAAATTGTCCCGTTAATCCCAAATTCGTAATGTAATGGTTCCATATAGAATAGCTGATGGCCGGAGTAATCAGTATTGCCAGAGACCGCGCCACCAGTATCATCCAGCGGCCAGACTTTTTCTCCTGCGATCCCTTGTCTTCCGAAGACAGTTCCAGAACTTCCAACATCGTGTAGAAGAACCAGACCAGCATTACAAATGCCAATCCCATCTGTTTCGTAATGATCAGGCTAAATTGCCCTAATAGCAGCATCACAAACCCAAATCCGGCTCTGCGCAGTTCTCTGTCCGAAACCATCAGAATCAAAGATACATAGAACAACGGCAAAAACAGATCCAGATATATTGTCATGGGTTGTACATGGTTAAAATTAAAGATAAACAGCAAAAATGCCGCTACAATTGCCAGTTTACTTATAAACCTTTGCAATCTGTCGGTCTTTTTCTCACCGTTTAATTGCTCCAATGCAAGCGGCAGCACCATGGAAAACCCCAAAATATGCAATGCCATCGTCGCACCACCTGCTGAATATCCACCGGAAAACCTACACCACAGCATCTCAAAAATGACTGCAAACGGAGGGTAATCCTTGTGTACCAGTAAATTTGACTGCGGCTCCGAGTAAAATCTATCAAGCCGAAACATCTCTTTGACCATTTTACCCCAATGAGAATACTCATCCCACTCCGAAAGCCAACGTCCATAATCCATCACAAGGAAAAACAAGCAAATGGCCAGAAATACAAAAAAACCTTCCGAAAAACACCGTGAAATAAAATCACGATCTTTTCTTTTTAAAATCAATAAAATCACCGCACTGACAGCTACTGCTATGCACACATATATTCCTATATTGAATGTATGAAACAGCAATTGGCTGAAATAAGCCAACAGCACCGTGCCAGTCAACGTTGCAGGCAAAGATATTCCGAAGGACTTCTTATTCCAGAATACTACCCAACAGTTTGTCAGTGCCAATATTACAAAAGGTATCATAATCCCTCCCAAAAAAATCCAGGCTTTCCATGTCAATTTATTTTCTCACCATAACCATATAATCGCCAAAAGTATAGGTGTCAAAATCATCCGCACTTATGCCGTCTTCCATCAGTGACAACGTATACACCTGCGCATAACCATAACATGTCACCACTTTCACATTTTCCCAGGAACAATCTCCCTGTAAGGAATCTACCAACTGCATTGTATTCTTCCATTCTCCGTTAATATTGGAAAATACCTGCGTTCTGTCATGAACCTCCAGCCAACATTCCGTTGCCATATCCAGTTCTTCATCTCCAAACGCTGAGACGATTCTATCTGCTGAAGTTGTATTATCCAGAATGCAACTAAAATACTCTGCCACCCATTCTCCTGTCTTCGCATAATCTCTTGCAGCCCTGACAGATCCGGGCACTGTATTTGCCAGTAAAAGCAACAGCACAACCACATAAATTTTACTTCGGAAACGATCCTTTTCAAAAATGCGATATCCTAACAACACAAATAGAAAGGCATAGGCTATCACATACGGGAACAAATACCGCTCCCACATTCCACTTCTGGCATGCGCCACCAGCTGCACACACATAGCTCCAAACATTAATACACATAAACTCAGATATTTACGAATATTATATCTCTCAATCAGTTGATAACACAGAAGCACCATGAACAGCAAAAGTCCTGCAATAATCGTGTTCCACTTCATATTCTGCAGTAAACTGGTACGAATTCCCTGAAAATACTGTCCCAATCCGGTATCTTTATGGAAACCGGCATAACTTACATGGTCCACACCTACCCTGAACAGGATCATGTAGACATTCACAAGCATTGCCAGAAGAATCAGTACATACGTAATGCTATTTTCTTTCAGCAGCCTCCAGAATCTTCCCTTTCTGCGGGTTCCCTCCCAGCTTGCATCACATCCATCCCAATATTCCAACCATAACTTCAAGGCAGGAAATACCGGCATGAACAAAGTAAAGCTTTCCTTTTCCAATCCGGCCAATACCACCAGAATTATAATCGGAATGTTATAAGCGGCTTTCTTATATGCCTTCCGATTATACTGTGCTGCAATCAGGCAGAGTGCTCCAGCACACAGTAACAGACCGGTATTTTCCTGGTTGGCACTGCGATACCAAGGGGTAAACTGCACTCCCAGCATAATCACCATTGCAAAAAGTGTGCTTATCGATCTGCCATATTTCAGAAATCTGGCTGTCATATATAATAACGCAAAAGCCAATATTCCCTTGATTGCTGTCCAGATATTCCACGCTGTCAGATTGCTGCCAAACAAATATCCGGCAGTTACTCTTTCCACCCAATAAAAAGGCCGGAATCTCCACGTCAGATCGTTGTGGATCCATGTTCTCATTGTCGTGAACAACGGTTGTCCCTGCTTCGCAGACTGCTCGATCCGAATCAATTCATGATCATCTAAAAAGTGATACCCGGACCATATTGTCCGGGCAACACCAAGGATTCCCACTATGATCAGCGTTCCCAAAGCCACTGCGATCACAGCATCCTGCCATACCACTTTCTTTTCTCTTGCTACTGTTTTCCCTCTGTTCATCTCTACCGCCTTTAGTAATCCGGTGTTCCCTACTCTACGATAATACCGCCCAGAATAGCAATATCCTGTCGCTTCAGCAATGCCAGTTCATTTGCAATCTCATTGTACAAAGTGGATCCTGCCTTTTCTACCAACACCACTCCTGTCATAGTATCGACCTTCTCCATGGACTCTGCATTATAGAGGACATTATCCAAAACCGTAACATTAATGCCTTCCTTCTCCAATGCTGTCTTAAGGTTTTCACATACACTGCCGGCACCGGCCTCCAGATTACATCCCATCAGGCAGATAGTATTCAGCTTATTTTTCACTGCTGCAATCTTCACTGCTGCAAATGCCAGTTCCATAGACTGTTTGGCATCAAATTTCCGCTTACCGTAGTGGCGAAGATCATCTACCCACTTATCCAGAATAAACTTCTTCTTAGAATCCTTTACCACCACACCAATCTGGGGAATGTGATATAAGTTCTGCAATTCATCGGATACACGAATCTTACTGTTGAAAATATATAGCAGGAACAGAATTCCCGCATAAACAAAGGCAAATAATACTGCCCCTAAGAGAACATACTTCTTGCCCACGGAAGGGCTTTCCAGTACCGGCTCCTCCTCTGTTGCTGCATCCTTGTGATCCATCTCAGCCTCTTTGGCCTTTTCCTCCCAGGTCAGCAGATCATAATACTTCTGCTGGTCTTCAGTAAATCCTGCCTTTGCAGAGGCAATCCCTGCTTTGAGATTAATAAGCTGATTGCCATAATCTATCTGCCGCACCATCGTATCGGTACTAATGATTTTACCGGAAGTCTCGGACAATAATATCAACTCATGACTGCCTAATTTCTCCGCAAGGTTTTTCTGTTGCTCTTCCATGTAGCTGTTAACAGCCTCTGCCAGTTGCTCACAGGTCTTTTCATCCTTCTGCATCACTGTTACTTTCAGGCTGTCACTTCCAATGCTGATATTCTGTGCACCATTTCCAACGAATATTGCCGGATCCGTACTAACAGAGATCAGCTCTGCAGCATATTCTGCTGGAATTCCCGCCTGTTGTTCCACCCAGTCGTATACGCCTACACCACCAACTATATTCTTATATACTGTTCCCAGACGTTGTGCCAAGCTCCCGTCCTCTGCCTGAATTCTGTATACCAGCTCTGTCCGTGCAATATTCAGCGGATCCAGATGCATGTAGATGGATTCTCGATAATATGTATCCTTATATAAGTATTCCCGTTCATCATCAACCGTAGCTGCAACCGAAATCTTCTCGCTGTCACTCAAACTATCCTCCAGCTGTGCCAGCTGCTCTTCTACTGACATTTCATCCAGCTCCGGTTCTTCTTCTGCCTCCTGCTCGCTCTGTACATTCCGATAAGACTTCACATAACTGAATCCTCCCATCAGAATTGCACCTATTATGAGTGCGACCAGCAAGCCTCTCCAGTGAGATAGAATATCGGCTATCATATCCAGTAAATCGATTTTCCGTTCTTCCATGATCTTTTTAACCTTTCTGTTGTTTGTAATTTTGAATATTAAAGACTATTGTGATTAACGGCATTATTATATCATGGAGCCTGGATTTCCTCAACCGGATATTCACTCCCATTCATCGTCCCAATCCGGATACTGTTCAACACTATATTGTCGGCAACCCCTACCTAGATTTCTTCCACAGCATCCATGCTATCGCTCCGGCAATCACTCCACCGCCCAGAACAATCACGATGATGATCCAGCCTGTATTTTCTTCTCCGGCTTCTTCCTTTTCTTCCGTCTGTCCGGGCTCCTTCGGATCACTTGCCACGCTCTCCGGAACTTCTGTCGGCTGAAGTTCTACTGTCTGGTCCGGTGTTTCAGATGTGGTTTGTGATGCATCTGCATCCGACGTTACGACTAAGGCCGGTGTCTTTGGCTGCGGAGCAGCTGTGGGAACCGGAGTAGTCACTACTGCCTCCATCGGTTTTTCCGGCGAAGAGGAACCTGTTGTTCCAGTCGGCTCCTTTGTTGATGTTGACGCTAATGAAGATGATGTTGTCGCCGGCTGTTGCGTCGGTGTCGGAACAACAGCCGGAGTGGGCAGCGTCGGAGTAGCTGTCGCAGCCGGGGTAGCCGTAGGGCTGGGCGACGCTGTCGGTGTTGTCTTGCTTATTACAGTAAAATCTGTTTCTGCAGTGCCGGTGGCCGATACTATTCCTATAGTGTGTGTTCCAGGCGTTAATGTTTTGAGGAATTGCGGCGTCAGGCTGATGATCGTGCTTCCTTCTTTCACTGTATAGTCCGTATCCCGGGTTAACTCTTTCCCATCCAATTCCACACGCACAAAATCCACAAGAGCTGCATTGGAGCGAAATACTGCAGATTCATTCGCCGTCACATCAATTCTGGCATCTTTTCCGTCGATTATACTTGGTGCCATTTTCTGGATGACAGTTCCTGTCTGCAATTTCTCTTCGCAGTCCTTACAATATAAATCCCCGGTGTACCCCGTCTCTGTGCTAGTCGCTTCTTTTACACCACGTAATTCGGTATTCTTATGATTTTCCGGATTGTATTCACCATATTCCTGATGACATACAGTGCAAATTGCTTTTGCAGAACATGTGGCTTCTCCTCCCGTATGTACATGTTCTCCCGATATTCCGGTAATACGAAATGTTAATTCATGATTCTCAATTTCCGTGACGGAAATGCTTATCTGGCCCGTAATCCATATTTCTTTATCGACTGTTACTGCTGCATCCGATTTCGTGTCATAGGTTCCTCCCAGCACTTCATAATTCCACTTTGGTCCTGAATAATTCATGTTGCTGGGGAATCTCGTACCAGTATCTACAAGATAGCACACCAGACCTGATTGCAAATTTATACCATAGGCCTGCGAGCCATCCGCTTTATACAGTTTTTTGGTCTGTGAATCATATGGATTCCCATTTCCCGTAAAATCTCTGTACTCCAGATAAAGTGTCTTGTTCTTCTCCGGAATGTCCATTTTATAACCAACAATTGCCGAATTATCCCTGCTTCCCAAAGCCGTCAGCGTATACTCTCCATCGGCTCGAAGTGTGGGTATATTTTCATCTCCTAACCAGCCAAGAGCTTCCTGTTCCTTCACAGATATAAGCTGTGGCACCGGAGATAACGGTTTTCCCATAACCGACATAAAATATACCGGTGACTGACTTTTCGAATTATATAAATCCCCTAATCCAAAAATATGAGCTGTCTCATGCACCACTTTTCCCAACGATACAATAACATTTCCATTGGCATCCTTATAAAGATAACCACTGGAATCTCCGGGAGCCTTCTCATAGCCATTCGTCAACTGTGCGTATTCCCCACTATTCAGCGTCCTCGCACCTGTATTTATAGTTACTAAACCGGTATAGTCCTGATAGTCCCATAATGGATCACCCCACTGTACGGAAATATTCGTCTGCGTTGTGTTCTTATATATGATCGTTATCGCATCAATGATTCCATCACCATTTTTGTCAAGATCTTCATAGCTATATTGTGTTGTTCCATCATAATCGGATATGGGATTACCTGCGTCTATGGCAGCCATAACTGCATTCGACCAATCTTCCTTCAGATCATACATGCGACTATATTTCTCACTTTTATCCGGATATCCTTCCTGATTGGCCTCACTATACTCCGCATAATACCCTCGTGAGTGGGACAGCGTTAAAGAATTTCCTCCATCGAAGAGATACACACTGTTCATTCTCAATTTGCCGGAGGATACTGTCTGAAAATAGTCTGCTACATTGTAGTATGCTGTATTGTAGGAATTGTCGGTAATTTTGCGAACGCTCGTCCCATCATATTCCTTATTGATAAATTCATCTTCTCCTGCAAATCTGACAAACACAATTAAGTTCGTAAAGTTGCTTTCTTCCGGCACTGCTTCAGCCGCCCGGCATATAAGAGTGTCATTTAGAAAAATTCCAACTATAAAAATAAGCATTGCCAAATAGTAATTTATTCTTTTCATTCTTTTCTTGTATAATAATCAGGAAGTTAATTATCACATATTTCCTTTCTTTGTTTCTTGTATAATAAAAATACCAATTATTGCAGAGGGCAGTCCTCAAAGTTGCAGAGGGAATTTCCCTATTATTGCAGAACCCTGTTTGGTATTTTCCTAAGTCCACAGTTCCTGTGGATTTAGGAAAATATCAAACATACATTGCAGACATACCGGTCTTTATGTATCCTTGAAATGTCGTTGCGGACAACATTCAAGGAGATAAGGAGTATGCTTGCAATGAACAAGATCCATTCTATCAGACAGCTCTATTACGAGCAAGGGAAAACTATCCCTGAAATCATTACTGAAACCGGTCATGACCGTAAGACCATTACGAAATATCTTGACATGACCGATTTTAATGCCCCGGAACCAGTGACTGGATATATAAGCCAGTCAAACTCTCTCCAGGTCAGATTTCTGACTTCGGACTGTTTCCTTGGCCACTGGTATCCTCCATGTACAGTCAGCTTTTTATAGATCAGTACAAAACCGTCAGCATCACGGAACAGGGCTTTGATCCGGTCTCTGCGCCTGCCGCAGAACAGAAACAGCGCACTGGATGCCGGATCCAGTTTCAACTGATCTTCCACCACGTCACAGAGGCCGTCAATGGATTTGCGCATATCGGTATAGCTGCAGACAATGTAGATTCGTTCCAGTCCGGAGATATCGCCTAACATACAACTGCCTTCAGGATCTGTAGGGTTCGGGACAGCAGTTCCGGATCCGTCTTATCAGAGACCCGGATCGTAGCAGAGCCAAGAATTATCTCTAAAGTATGGTAAGTATCAGGGAACGGATCGTTGTATTGCAGCGAAAAGTGTTCCGGTATGATATCAATGGGAACCACATCCTGTCTGGGACGGGGATTCTCAGAATGACCATAAGCTGGTTCCGGAATCTGAGCTGATTCCTTGCGAAGCTGTTTTATCCAGTAGTAAAAGGTGCTGACAGCGATGCCGTGCTCACGACACCAGTCGATATCTGTCATGCCGCTGGAGCGGCATTCATTGATAAGTTTCAGCTGTTCCTCTTTGGGAACACGGGAGTTACGTGTGTTTGCCATGATGCTGTCCTCCATAATTGTAGTTGTTGTAGTGAAATAATCCAACTATAATTAGGAATTTAGAGGTGGGTCTTGGCTAGCCGCGGGAATATTGGCGCTTACCTCTTAACTATTCCCTTAATCAGGAACAGTATTTGAAAACCTTTCTAACAGAGCCGGAGGTTCCGTTGGACAATAACGATACTGAGCGAAGTATCAAGAAATTTTGTGTGGGCAAACGCAGCTGGCACATCATAGAATCCAAAAACGGTGCAAAAGCAAGTGCAATGATGTTTTCCATTGCAGAAACGTAAACGTCAAATCCTGCGCCTTGGCTAATTGATCTTTTTGTGCCACACTCTAAATGACACGAAAAAACTATTAGTTTTTTAGAGGAGGCCAAAGCGCATGGATCAATTAACTCACACTGTCCGTAGGTCGAACTGGATAAACATCATTCGACAGTGCCAGGACAGACCGGCAGGCACTACGGCAAAGCAGTGGCTTGCTGAAAACGATATTTCTGAAAAATCTTACTATTACTGGCTCCGAAAGATCCGCCGGGAAGTCTGTGAACAGGAGGGGCTCCAGGAAGTCACCACCCCGTCTGCCCTCTCTTTTGTAGAAATCCCGGTAAAAACTGCTCTGGACACAGCACCGGTGCCAGCCGTCCCGGCAGCAATGACTCCGGTTGCAGTGATCAGATCAGGCCGCCTGACGCTGGAATTATCAAACGATATTTCAGAGTCCCTGCTTTGCAGGCTGTTGCAGGAGGTGCTTCATGCTTGAAGATACTGCCGGTATCCGCAGAGTCGTGATTGCCTGCGGATATGTGGATCTGCGCAAAGGGATCGATGGGCTGTCCATGATCATCGGAGACAGATACCATCAGAATCCTTTTGAAAAGGGAACTTTATTCCTATTCTGTGGCAGACGATCCGACCGCATCAAGGGACTTCTATGGATGGGAGACGGTTTCCTTCAGCTCTACAAACGGCTGGAGGCAGGTTCCCTGTCCTGGCCGAGGACCAGCGAAGAGGCTGCAGACCTTACAGAGGAACAGTTCCGTTATCTTATGATGGGGCTGAATCCCCTGACCCCCAAAGTCAGGGAAGTAACACCGCAAAAGCCCACCTGATCTTTGTGCAAAACATAGATTTTTTATGACTGTTAGCGGGGCAGATCCATTCCCGGTGTTACAGCCTCTCTGAAGGCTGTTTCATGGTCTGTGACGTATCCACAGGAGGATCCGGATAAAAGTAAACGTCAAAAGCAAATGGACTAAATCCGTTTGAATATTTCCAGTATCTAATGGATCAGCTTAAGGAATACCCAAGGAATAATGTACCTGAAGATAAACTGGCAGAACTTATGCCCTAGTCGGAAACACTTCCCGATTGTTGTAAACAACCGAAGAGATAATCAAGACTCGCCACCTCTATCAGGTGGCGACACTTTTGGGGAGAGGCGAGTTATTTACCTGATACCACTATACACAGTCAAAAAAGTTAAGTGCTAACCTTTTTTGACTGTGTATAGTGTGAGACTATTTTACTGTTACTGATTCCTTAAATCAGCTTAACACTGATCTACTTGTAAAAAGTAAACGCTCCATAGCATTTACGCTTATTCACAAGCCTTCCGCCATTCATTATCATAGAAAATTAAGTATTTACAGAGTTTTCTTTATACACTCAAAATGGGTTGTGGTAAATTTATAGGCGCCGTCGGATTATTTGACGCTTACCTTATAAGATATCTTCGAAACTTCAATGAGACTTTATTATCTTGTCTTTCCTGACACATATTTTCCATTAGCATCTACATAATATCTATTGTTATCCACCCATTCGGATACTGCCATCTTTCCATCTGCTTTTACATAATAAATATTACTAATCCATTTATTATATGCCATTGCTCCGTTAGGCTCTAAGTAATACCAAGTACTTCCATCCCTAAGCCACCCGGTCTGCATATATCCATTAGTATCAAAATGGTACCAACTTCCATTAATCCATTCCCACTGATTTATGGGGTATGTTTCATTCTCCCTTAAATACCACCAACCTATGTTATTTTTTTTCCAGCCTGATTGAATTTTCGTCTTACCAGGAACATATCTTCCATTAGCATCTACATAATACTTTCCATTATCTACCCACTCAGATACTGCCATTCTTCCGTCCGATTTCACATAATAGGTATTATCAATCCATTTGCTATATGCCATTGCACCACCAGATTCCAAATAATACCACGTAGTTCCCTCCCTGAACCAGCCTGTCTGCATATATCCATTGCCGTCAAAATGGTACCATGTTCCGCTAATCAATTCCCATTGATTTTTGGGATATGTTCCGTCTTCTCTCAAATACCACCAACCTGTGTTATCTTTTTCCCAACCTGATTGTACTCTGGTCTTTCCGGGCACATACTTTCCTTCAGCATCCACGTAATATTTTCCACCATCTACCCATTCGGATACTGCCATTTTCCCATCTGCTTTTACATAATAAACACTGTTGATCCATCTGTTCTGCAGCATAATGCCATTGGAATCTAAATAGTACCTCGCCGAATTATAATCTATCCATCCTGTCTGCCTGATACCGTTTGCATCAAAATAATATTTCTCCCCCTCAATGCTTTTCCATCCTGTTATTTTTTTACCATTTTCTACGTAATAGTAATTTCCGTTTTCGATACGCCAACCATTGCTTTCATACTGTATATTAAATACAAATGAATCATTACCATATTCTACCATAGCTTCTGCTACTGTCTCTTCTTTGGTAATCTCCTCCTGAAATTTCTGTCTAATTAATCTATTAACAACTGTTTTATATCCTTCAATCCATTGGGTATTCTTAGCGCATATGGAAAAGCTATCATCATTTAATTTTAAATGTTGTTGTATTTCGCTGGCATATTGATCTGCCCATGTTTGTAATTGCCCATTCTTAACAAAGTAATTATTATCAATACTATCTGCTACGTAAACCGAATTTGGCTGATACTCCGTATGAACTTGTTTTATAATTTCATCAGTCACGCCAAAATATAAATGATTAATATCGATACTTGAATCCTGATACCCCGGATCATCCCATGTAGCATCTACATGGTACCATTTCCCATTCAGTTTAATTCCTGTCCATAAGTGTCCATTTCCTGTCATACGTGTAGTTTCAATTCCAACACGTTCCAAAAGCATTGCATATCCACGGTGATACGATTCGCAAGTACCTTTTCCTCTTGTCAGTGCACCTTCCGGTCCGCAATATGTTAGTGAATTATCATAACTCATATTATTAATAATCCAATCATGAAGCCATAACGCTTTTTCATATTCCGTTTCGTTTCCGGCAGCAATACACTGTGCTATCACCTCATCCGCAACCGTTTCAACAGATGGATAATCAGGATCATTAATCTCCAGCTTAATTATCTTTCTTACATAAAGGTTTGTCGTCATATCCATTACATAAAAATCCAATTGATATCTACCCGATGCCGTAAAGGTAAATTCGAAAGTATTCTCATCCTGGTACTTCAATCTGCTAGGGTCTATAACATAATTCATTTCTCCATCATCCGCACGCATTAAATTTCCCAAACGATACTTAAAGATTCCACTTCCTCCCGTTGGTGTCAACGTGAAAGTTGTCGCCTCTCCACACTTCAATATTTCAGGATAATCTACTGAAAAACTAAGTGTTTCCTCATTCATTACCGCTTGCTGTTCTGCTAGTTGTGCTGTTATAAAGTCATTGCCCGATATAGTCGCTGCACTTGCATTAACTTTTAATCCACATATCATCGATATTGATATTAATATGTATGTGCTAACTACTATTTTTCCTGTTTTTTTCACAAATAATCTCCTTCACCAACGTTTTTTTCATTATATCATTCCTTTTTTATCTCCTCAATATACTTTTTGGCATCCTTAATAAAACTCCAAATCATAAGTATCATAATAATCCCTATTGGAAATGCAGATATAATACTCACAGACTGAATATTACTCATCGAACTTTCGGAAAACACTAATGCTATCGGAAGCACTATGAGTAAAATACACCATAACAAGAGAATCATTGCATGAGGTTTTTCACCTTCGTTTAATTCTTTGTAACTGTAACACGCCGCCGTATATGCTATAGAATCAAATGATGTTGCATAAAAAGCTATCATACAAATCAGTGTTAAAATTAATATTATTGTGGCACCAGGCATTGTTGAAATAATATTCATAATCAGCTCATACAAATCTCCATTCGCTTCATATTGCGCAATAAAGTCTGCTGCACCGCAAGACTGTAATCCCAACGAATAATTTCCCAATACGACAAAACTGATAATTGTAGATCCTACGCCAAAAACATAACCGCCAAGAATTGTCTGTCTGATGGTTCTTCCTTTTGAGATATTGCCAATAAAAAAAGGAGCAGCTATACACCATACCATCCAGTAAGCCCAATAATATATTGTCCAGTCTTGGGGAAAATGCGTTGTCCTCTCTGGATCTGTATAGGTGGCCAACTCAATAAAATGTTGTAACATTTTGCCTATTGACTGTATCCCATTTTCTATAATGAATCTCCCCTGCCCCCCGATCAATAAAACTATAACCAATAATCCAAAGAATAAATAGATGCATAATTTAGCCAGAAAGCTAATCCCCTTAAATCCATATAGAACAGCATATGTGTAAACAGCGCAGGTGAGTAAAAGAATAATAATTGTAACCACTGTTCTGCTAACCGTTATATTAAATAATTTTAGAATAATACTCGCCATTAATGGCGTTGCAACAGAAAAAGTAGTTGCTGTACCTGCCAAAAGGGCAAACAAAGCAAATAAATCAATAATTCTTCCCCAAAGTCCATCTGCATAGTTTCCAATAACCGGACGACATGCCTCACTGTACCTTTGCCGTGTACGTTTTCTTACATGTAGCATAAAGCCAAATGCAACTGCCAACACCAAATAAAATGCCCATGGAATAAAGCTCCAATGAAACAATGGAAATACTCCTGCCCACTCATTAATGGTGCCAAGCTCTGTTATATGTGGATTCGTTGCATACATTACCCATTCAGAAAAAGAATAAAATAAGATATCTGCTGCAAGTCCACAAGTAAACATCATACTGCCCCATGCAAAAAAAGAATATTTAGGAGTTTCATCCGGCCTTCCCAATACAATATCTCCATACTTTGAAAAAGCCAAAAATAAGGATATTATTAGAACTCCCAAGCCCATTATTAAATAGTAAATTCCAATAGTGTCTCCAAAGAAAAAACGCACCTGACTTATTATAGTATTTGCTTGATTCGAAAATAGAAACAACACTATTGCAAGCCCCATGATCAAAATAAATGGAACTAATGTTACCATCCAATCAATTCGATTTCTATCTGTTTTTTTCATCCCTGTCTTCTCCCCTCATCCTCGTAACTGCTATCTAATGCTATCAGTTCCTCTAAACTATCTATTTCTACTATATCGCCCTCCTGCATAGGCATTATCCCTAAATCGTAATCCTCAAAATAACAAAACATAGCTACATCATCCCAATAAATTTGACGATTGTCTTTATTTTCAAATTCTTCTTCCAAATGTTTTTTTAATTTTATACCGTCTTCAGCAGTCCATCTTGACACTGAATATAGTTGCCACCCTTTCATCCCTCCCGTTCTGGAGCAGGATATTACTTTTCCGCTCTCCACCTGCATTAGCCACTCATCAGTACCTTTTTCTGTCCAAACAGCATTATATCCTGACTTTTCAAAGTTTGAGGTAAGAATAAAATCATTATAAATTATCTGATCACCATCCAGAATAATTGCATCTTCTAAATGTTCTCTAACTACATAGAGCGAAGATATGTTATTGCATACATCAAAAAAAGGGTTCTCAACAAGTGTTACACCTTTATATTCCTTCGGTAAATTTTCAAATTGTTCTTTTAAATAGCCCACAACAACGTATATTTCATTAATTCCATTTGCATGAAGCCCCCGAATAACCGTGTCTATCATCCTTACACCATTTACTTTAATCAATGGCTTAGGAATCTCCAAGGTAATCGGTCTCATTCTTTTTCCCAATCCAGCTGCCATTATTATAGCTTGTTTTACCTTATGCATTTAAAGTCCCCCCAATTCATCATTTACAATCTTATAATATTCCTTAGCATACCTATATTGTCTTAAAGAATATTCTCCAAATTCAACTCCCAGATTTCTTTTATATTCACACCAATTACTCCACAATAGTCCACAGGCTGCTATATAACTATAAATCTTAATTCTTATTTCCATAGGGCAATTTCCCTCAAAATAAATATCTATTAATTTATCTATCTGTTCTCTGTCATATAGCGAGTAAATACAAAACATAGCAATATCTACATGAGGATCCTGCATGCCTGCATACTCCCAATCGATTAATCTGACTGTTCCATCGGTCGTAAATAAAAAATTATCTGGGACTGCATCAATATGAGTAAGACATTTCTCCTTCTTCACTGTATCAATATATTTCTTTAAAAGAAATACATTCTTCTTCGTATTTTCATAATCCCTATAAATAGATGTTTTATCTCCCCAAAGACTTTCATAAAACTCTATTTGTTTAAAAATATCAAATTCGTGACCCACAATTAGCTTCTGATCATGAAATTCTCTTAACTTTTTCATGCATACCTTAATATCTTCTTCACTATCAGCATTACAAACTCTTGCGCCCTCCAAAAATTCTGTGATTTTGTATCCATTTTGGGCATTTATATATGCGATGTCATCACAAATACCTCTCCCCCTTAATACCTCATAAACTTCAGCCTCTTCCCGACGATTAATCAATTTGTCTGTTCCCTCGCCCGGGATACGCATAATATATTTTCTACCTCCACATCGAAACAAAAATGATCTGTTGGTCATACCTTTTTTTAACACGATAATATCTGTAATGTTCGTTATTTTCACATCAAGAGCTTGCACTATGATATTCATAATATCTGTATTTAATGTATTAGAATCTTCATCCAGTTCTCGTAACTGCTCATATGTATTAATCTCTACATATCTCTTAGCATTTACAACTCTTGCTTGAACAACCATTCGATTGCTTTCATATAAAGCAATTTCCCAAAAAGACTCATTATATGAGGATATCTTGTCAAACCTTTCTAATTGTTTTTGAACAATCTTGCTTTGTTCCTCTAGCAGATATGTGATTCCTATCATTCTGTTTCCAGTTTCTTCTCCCTCACTCCGCACTAATTCCCACTTCCTATTAACCCTCACATCACTATTTTTATCCATTCTATCACTTACCATATACCACGAATATAATTCATATTTATTAAATGGATTCTTTTCACACCATATATCGCAAGGAACAATATAAGTATTTTTTAAATGCGAAGCAGCAAGATAAAGAGAATGTAAATTATTTTTGTGTGAATATTCGTCATTTACAATTAATTTCACTCCGTATTCATCTATTAAATACTCAAATTCTTCTTTCATAAAACCAACAACTACATAAATTTCTGTAATACCCGTTTCATGTAAGTGTTTTATTATGCGTTCTATTAATATTTCACCTTTAACTTCTATTAAAGCTTTAGGGATTTGCATATTTATAGGGACCATACGCATTCCCAAACCTGCCGCCAAAATTATTGCATTTTGAGGTGACTTATTATTTAAATCTTTTCTTGCTTTATCTGTTAATTTATTATCTTCATTTATATATCCTTGATTTTTCAAATTGTGTAAAGACTTATTAACTATTCCCAAAGAATATTTCGTTGCCTCTGAAAGCATTCTTTGCGTTGCAAATTGTTCCTGCTGTATTTCCATCAAAATATCTGCTTCTTGCTTATTCATTATTCTCCCTTTCATGAAAATCTATTTTGTGTTTTTCGTGAACATATTTAATTTAAGAAACTCAGCATACGCTGAGTTTCTTAAATTAAATATATAAGGATTATAAAAATTACCTGCACCATTGTCAAGTTATTCTCAAATATTTTTTAATTATCGGGTCTTCGACACTTGCTCAATGTAAAGGCCTTGCCGCATCTGCGGTGCGTAGCACCTTTACAAATATCCCTGTAGAAATTATGATTCAGTATGCACAAAAGTGAATTTAAAAAGTGATTTTCATATCGCCGGACAGCTGATGGAAACTCATCCGGAATATTCATCTACCTACATGGCGTACTTTCCCAATTCCAATTTCATAATCTGATGTGTTTGTCGATCCCTTTCCGGTGGCAATTTCCTATAATCACCATATGCTTTTGTCAGAAAAGCAACATATTCCTTGGGAATGCTAAAACTAACCCCTTCAAAATCTACCGCAATCATCTCATCAAACCATATTGCCGGGAAATACCAGTAGTTGTAGCAAGATCCGGCATGAACGCAAATATTTTCCGTCCCCTTATGTTTATTATATAATTTATCTATCCTATTTCTCAAAGTTTTCACAGCATAGCATTTCGCCAATATTTGAATGGGTAGGAATTTTAGATACTTTAATCTTGTCTCCCCTCTCCAAACCTTGTATCCACCTTTAATCAAAAGCATTTGCGTCAAGAGCTGCATTCTAAACGCTTCACTTTTTCTAACCAGTTCATTATCAGATATATAATAGTACGGAAAAATATCTACAAAGATTTCATTATGTTTCGCACCGGCATTTGCTTTATTCTCTATATACTCTGTTCCCAACAATCTGATCTTTGTAAAAACCAATGGATTATCATGATTCGTATTATAGTTATCTACAAAATACTTTTCACCTAGTTCTGCAGGAGCTACCTCCAAGAATTTGTTATAATCTTCTTTAGGCATTCCAATATCTATATCATCGTCCCAAGGAATAAATCCTTTATGCCGTACTGCACCAAGCATTGATCCTGCATCCAGAAAATACTTAATATGATATTTCTCACATATTCTTTTGATATCTTCCGCAATCATTAATTGCACTTTTTTTAACTGCTCATGTTCATCAGTTATTTTCCCTTGATTTTCGTTCATATAATCTGGTTGCTTCCTCCTCTATCATTTTGCAACTATGACATATTGAAAAACGACTTGCTTTTTTCTTTGCGTTCTCAGATATTTCATCTATCTTTCCATTTTCGCAAAGTCGAATCACTTTCTCTATTAAATCACTGATTTCTTCCGAAGTACTTTCTTGGGTCAAGAATCCATCTATCCCATTATCTATTATTTCCGGAATTCCGCCCACAGCATTTGCTATACATGGAATCCCGTATGACATGGCTTCTACCAGCGATATGCCAAACACTTCCTGGCACACAGACGGATATACAAATATATCTGTTTGTTCCAAAAAATGTGATACATCACTTTGTTGTCCATAAAATGTCACTTTCTCACTGAGATTCTTTTTTTCAACCTGCTCTTCAAGTGAGTCCCTACTATCTCCGTCTCCAACAATCGAAAGTTTTGTGTGATATTTATTCGCAATGCTTCCAAATGCATCAATTAATAGCTCTACTCCTTTTTCCGGTACCAGTCTTCCTATATATGTAATACTGTAAATACCATTGGATCTAATTTTATTTTCTTTCGCTTTTTCTAATAGTTCCGGAGATATTCCATTATATATTACCCTACATACAGATTCGTTCAGTCTATATCTGTTTCTGCAACTTTTTCTTCCGGCTTCAGATACAAACCATACTCCGTCAGATACATCAAAGCATTTCTGAAATATTGCATCCGATATTCTTAACTTCATCCCCTTGTACTTTATCTGTGACTCGTCGTCATAGCATGAATGAACCATCGTAACTCCACATTTATGCGTTATTAATTTGGTCAAAATGTAATATAACTTTAATATCGGGTCACCATGATGAACTATTATTACATCATACTGCTGTGCATATCTTATCAGCACTCTAAGTTTTCCAATATTAAATCCTTTTCCATACTCTGCGAGATTAATAACATCTCTTCCTTCTTTAAGCATTTCCTCATATAGGCAACCTCCTTTTTTTAAAAAACAAAACGTATGTGATTCTTTTCCATAATGGCTTATATCATAACATAATCTTTCAATTCCACCAGTTTCCCCACTTGTCAATAAATGTAAAACTTTCATGTATTTAAACATGCCGTTACGACATGTCCTCCTTGCGCGCACCATTCGTACCATCGACACAAAAACTATGAATCTTTGTTTACGGGTTACTTTTTATTAAAATCTTTTTAGAGATAACAACTTTCTGTGCCCGTTGGACTCTGTACTATCTCTCTGATACATCGTATCTGGTTGTTACAGACTCTCACAGACACTGCGTCCGAAAGTCAATGATTTTACTTATGAGCTGACATTAATTAAATCTAAATAAAGGCTCGGCTCCACTTGAATTTAATTCATATGCACTATACATACTAATAACCAAATCAGGTTTTGTTTCCTCTATATACGTCTGTAAACATCCGGAAAACATTCTTAAATCTATTTCGTCAATATTAGCATATGCGCATGCTAAAAATGGTGAAATAACGTCCGAATAAGATTCCGTAAGCAGTAGTATTTTAGGCTGATTATGATCTATATTATTATTTCTGTATGTTTTTATCGCACGTATTCCATGGTTCCATGTATTATATGTCGGTAATTCCCACATTGCATACATAGTTTCATCAAAATCTCCTGTTATTTCTAAATCTATATCTGCAATATATTTTGTAATATTTGTTTCAAATTTCGGATGCAGCAAATCCAAGTTTTCTGTTCCTGTATATATCCAGAATTTATCATTTAATAAGTCACTAGATTTTGAAACTGCAGTAACATTATATTGTCCAATGTCGAATATCGAATTATCAGAAGTTATATCCATAACTTTATTTATATTTTCAGAAACTTTTCCAGCCACCCATAATCCCGCTTCTGGTACCATATGATGCTCATACTTGAAGAAATCATCCGTATAAGATCTGCCTTCTGCTTCCATATAATTTCTTATATCAACACAATCAATTCCTTCCTGTATCAAGTCTGTACATAGTTCATTGGCCATCTGATTTGAATAGACCATATATCCTCTTGCCTGTACCTCTTTCTCTTCCTCAGGGCTTACTGGATCAGGAATAATCACATGAAAATAGTCAATATTTTCCTTCCTTAGCCAATTTGAAAAATTTACTATATTATTTACTTGCTTATCTACAGAAGCATACGATCTTTCATATGTCATATGATCATTAGAAAGAAATAGCTGATTGTCTCCATATGCATCCGTACTAAGTCTATAGTCCAAACAATTATTAAATTGTTTGGACACCCTCTCGCACATATCCGTAAATGTAAAATAATCACTAGTATATTTTTCAAACAATGAATATATTTTAGATAGCATTACTGAAAATTTTCCAGAATTTTCTATCTGACTTTTATTTCTATTTGTGTACAAAATACTTTCCTGTTCATATGCCGGTGTTTTAGAGAACGGGTATTCTTCACTCCATACTCTATTAACACTTTTAGGTGCATCAAAGTTATCATCTGTTTTAATAGAATTTAAAAACCAACGAGAGTCAAATCCAAGTTTTTCATAAATAATATTTTTAGCGCACACCTGATATGCCACACTTAAAAAGCATACAAATAGTAATGCAACAATTAACTTAGATGCTATATTCATCTTGTTTTTCGCATTTTTTGTATCTATCGACATCGTTTCCACTCCTCAATTAAAAATTGAAATATATAAACGGGTTATAGTCACTGTCTATTGTCACACAACATGCGAGCACAAATACTAGCACAATCCATATTTGACAAATAGCAGATGCTTTGTTTGTTTGTTTGTTTATATATTCTTTGAGCCTTGTGTACCACGGTGTACATCCTATAATAGCTAAAGTACCATATCCAATAAAATTTCTAAAATACAACTCCGTTACCCCTGTTGCAAAAGAAGTATCCGCAACCTCCATATTCCTAACCATATGTATAATATAATTTACTGCTTGTCCTATTGAATCTGACCTAAAAACAACCCACAAAACTACTACTACAACCATTGTGTAAAAATGTTTCAAGATACTTATTATCACATTTGATTCATCTTTGTTACTTGTATTAATAAAAGCTTTTTCTAACATTAAAAAAACAAAATATAACACTCCCCAAAGCCAAAATGTATAGTTAGCTCCATGCCATATACCTGTAAGCATCCAAACAACAAACAAGTTAAAGAACATACGTCCTTTACTACATCTATTTCCTCCCAAAGGTATGTATACATAATCTCTGAACCAACTACTTAACGATATATGCCATCTTCTCCAAAATTCTGTTATACTTTTGGAGATATACGGATAGTTAAAATTATCAGGGAAATTAAATCCAAACATTTTTCCTAGCCCAATCGCCATGTCTGAGTATCCTGAAAAATCATAATATATCTGTAAAGTATATGCTATGGCCCCCAGCCATGCAAACCCTATCGTTAAGTTTCCTTCATCAAGAAGTGTAAATGCTTTATCTGCAAAAACCGCCATTTGGTTTGCTATTATGACCTTTTTGGCCAATCCTATAGTAAATCTCTCAATCCCTTCGTTCCAATATCCCCTCCGCTTTTTCATAGTCAATTCTGTTCGAATCGAATCCCAACGAACAATTGGTCCTGCAACCAACTGTGGAAAAAACATGATGTAAAGAGCAACATTAATAATATTTTTCTCTACTTTACTATTATCTCTATATACGTCGACAACATAGGATAATGCTTGAAATGTGTAAAATGATATTCCAAGTGGAAGTGCAACAGAAAAGCTATTAGTTAACTTATCGCCAAATAAAAAACTGATTTCACCTAGCACAAAACTCAAATATTTAAAAGCAAACAAAGCACCAATATTATAAATAATGTTTATAATTAAGAAACCTTTTTTAATCTTTAATTGCTTTTTGGTATGTGCAGCATTTATTAATAGCGCAAAAGAATAATTCACCACTATAGAAGCAATCAACAGTAAAAATTGTTCTACTCCGCATTCAAGATAAAATGCCGCACTCATTATAAGTAAAAATGCATTTTTTAACCATGTTTTCTGATTTCTTAAAATCCAATTACCTGCAATTGTAACTGGTAAAAATATAAATAAAAAAATGCCTGATGCAAATACCATTTAAATCTCTGCCTCCTCAATTATTCATAAATAAATTCCGTTTTTCTTAAGTAATTGCATCATTTGTTTCGCTCCCATTTCACTTAAATGATCACAATCTACGAAATCCTCTTCTTCAGATTTAAATGTATTGTTAAAGTCTATATATTTATTGCAATACATTTTTATCTGCCGCTCTACGTCTTGAGCTTTCTCACTATATGTCATTGATATTCCTTTTATATATTCTTCAGAAAATGGGAAATTTAAAAAATACAATTTTATATTTCTTTCATGACAAATTTGATATAACTTTTTTAAATATAATATATTTTCCTGCATTGAACAGGTATATTTCATTTGCTTTTCATGGGCACATGCCCTCCTAATACCAGCCTCTGCCCTCTCATTTTCATTTAGTTGTGTCCAACTCTTGTTTTCGTCTTCCCACATGACAAGTTTTCTTCGTTCTCTTGTATGTATTATATTATCAAAGTAATCCGTTTTAAATAAAAAATGAAGTTGAAGAATTAAATTAATAATTTTAATAATCACGTTTTTCAAATATGTTGATAGTTTTTTGGGGGAGGAACATTTATTTGTAACTATTTTTTTATTATGTTTATCACGCAATAATGGATAATATACATCGTCTATTCTACCTTGCTCCTTACTTTTTGAGACGTCACAGTATGCAGAATAATATCCAAAACACAAATATATATTTTCAATTTTTGCATTTTCCTCCATTGCCTTTATAGCTAGCTGAACAGCATAATAAAAATCTTGAGATGGCAAAGAAAAATTTACACTATTTTCACTAGGCATCAATCCAAATATTCCATAGGAAGATCCTGCAATAATGTTACCAACTTTTTTTCTCTTGTTTTCAGATAATTGTTTTTTTAAATAAAAATAATCCCATCTTCGGTCAATTATATCCAATATTTTTCTCTTTATCATTGTTTATCACTTCTAATCCGGAGCATAAAAATTTTTAATATTTTCCTTAGTCGGTTGCATATTGTTCATATACGCATTATAACTTTTTGCCAAATGTCCTATATCCCATGCACAATATCCCATATCGGTCACTTCCGGAATCATTGCTTTTCCCGCCATTCCCAATATAAATACCAATAGTTGTTTCTTACTCGTTTCGCATTTTATTCTGTCAATTATTTCATCGTGATTATTCCATGCATGTCTACTAGGTGCATATATAAATTTTTTAGATTTAGCATACTCAAACACATCATATTGCAGCTTATCTAATATCCCCTTCCCACATATTATAACAAGATCCCGTTCTCTAAATGCCTCTTTCCAAGTTCTCCAAAACCAAATGGTCTCTTCACCATTATTTCCAAATTCATAAAAGGTACATTGACCATCAATGTATGTTGCATACTTATTACAATTTTTCTTTAAAAACATTCTAAATTCATATGCATGTCGCCTATTATAATCATAATTCGAATATAAGTATCCAGGTTCATAATAATGTTCATTCACACCAACAAGCAAATCGGCACGTGGATTATTCAGTATATCATATAGTATTTTTACAAGCTCTTTATCATACTTTTGAAATGGTTGATCCTTCCCTTTCATCAAATTAATTTCACCGTCATTAAACCTTACAAATGACTTTCCCGATTGAATTATTAACTCTATCGATTCTCTTTGTTTTAATACATTTAAATAATTATAATCCTGTAACTGCAATCCATATTCATATATCCCATCATCCAATATTTTATTCGACAAATAAACTATATCTTCTTCTCGTTGCTCCCACAAACTATGTTTACTCAAGTAATTAATATTTCTCAATAAATTTCTAATTCTTCCCACGGATATAGTCCCTTTCATTAGGAGTTTTACTATTCTATTTCTCTTATTATAAATTAAAACCAATTAGCAATGCTTTTAAAAGCATTTTTATTTTTTCGGATTTTAAACCCACAAAAATATTCCATAATATTTGGAGATTTCCCAACTCATTACAGGCTTTTACTTTTTCTCCGTTTTTCATTTTATTGTAGGCACCATAGACATATTGCCTTGCAATAAAAATATTTGCTTCCCTATTTAATCCATTTTGTCTTGCTAAAGCTATGATTGTATTATTGGCACTAATATAATCCTTATTTTTATTTTCATACTGCTTATGCGTGAGCGAAGAACCAACTTGCCTATAATAGTATAATTTCTCAGCGCAAAAGCTGACTCTTTCAGCCTTTAATATCGCCTCAAAAAAAACTGCCATATCTTCATACGCTATTTTACTTTCATCATATAAAACTGCATTTTCTTCCACAAATTTACGTGTGAAAATTTTATTCCAGCCAAACCCTTCAATATCTCTTGACGTAAGATATATTTTCGCTGCTTCCTCGCCTGTGTAGCAACATTTCCCCTTTTCATATCTGCGCAGCTGCGGTTCATACCATCCCTTTTTGTTTCCTAACTCATCCACTATATGAAATGAGTAACACATTATATCACAATTACTTTTCTTTATCCTATTTAATAATATCTCATATGCGTCTTCCCGCAAATAATCATCACTGTCTGCAAAAGTTATATAATCGCCTTTTGCTGCCTTTATCCCAAGGTTTCTTGCAGCCGCAGCCCCTTTTTTTCTTTCCTGCATTAATCGGATTCTATTGTCTTTTGCAGCGTATTCTTTACATATTTTCAGTGAATTATCTGTTGAATTATTATCAACCAAAATAATCTCAAGATCTTTATATGTCTGGTCAATGACGCTTGCCAAGCAATCTCTTAGATATTTTTCTGAATTGTAGATTGGGATAATAATTGACAACATCTTTAATCCTCCCATAAATCTTTAGGAAAAGTATCTATTAGCTGATGTTGAATAGCATTCACATCCGGCATCTGACATCTGCTGAAATCGTACCCTATTCCTTCTTCAATAGTATTTACTGTGGGTATGCTTTTCCTTAATGTCCCATAATAATAATCCTGATATTTAAAAATGTCCTGCCCAGGATTTGTTTTAAGAAAAACCGCCGGAATTCCATAGCTTTCAGCCAAAATTATTCCATGTAACGAGCTGCTCACTACCCCTTTGGCGCATGCAATCAGCTCAACCATATGTTTCCAGTCGGAGGTAATTGTATTTCTTATTATAACATCATCCGATTTTTTTTCTTTTATTCCATCTCTCTGATCATGATGCGTTAAAACCAAAACATAATTTTCCCTTGCTTTTATGGGCTTATATATCAGTGGCATTAACATTGCCGGATCTCCATATACTGCTGGACAACTGATTTTTAATTTTGTTAAATTAGCCCGTGTTAAAGGGCCTCTCACAGCTCTTACATCTATTTTTCTAAGTATTCTATGGTGTAATAGTGTATCCATATTACATTGCATGTCATGCAATGACCCCGTTCCCCATACAGTTATATCCTGATTTTCAAAAAAAAGTATAGAACCTATCGCATATAAATGCTTTGTTTTATGCACAATCTTGTTTCTATCCAAGTTATAATATTGGCAAAGGTAATCAAACACAATAGGCGATAACATATCCCCAAAGTTTTGTTCTTCTTGGTCATATTTAATGTGCCACCAGTTGAGATTTATTCGACGGCTGTCTGCCAAAGGTCTTAATCCTTCAGAATCTGCCAACAATGTATTATTTCTTGAAAAATATTCTATTTTACTCATTAACTTTTCTCCCATGTACATACTTTATCAGGTCTTCAATTTTATTATTTCCATATATCCATAAATAAGACATTCCTATTGTTAATAAAAAGCTTACAAATGCAATCTCCAAATTAGGGCCAGTCACTCCGCATAGTTTTCGTACCACTACTATAACTAGTTGATGAATCAAAAATGCGTATCCACTTATATTTCCTATTTCAACTAACAACTTTGAAGATAAAATATATTTCGTCACAACGCCTTCACTCATTGCACACATATAAACCAACAACAGCGCCGGAAAAATATACAGCAAATCATTTCGGAATGCATCATTACTTATAATTTTCATCTGACTATTGTAAATTAATTGCAAAGGATAAATAAGCAAAATAGCTAATCCTTCAATCAAACTTGCAATCATTGTATGCTTAGCAAGACAGTGTCTCTTATGTACAAAAAAATACCCTGTCATACATCCAAGGTAAAAATCCCCCAAACGATATAAGGGACATATATAAGTTATATAAAATGTTAAATTATCTGAAATCGTTATAGGAATACGAGCTATTAAATCCTACTCATAGAACAATACTGCAGATAGTAATATTTGTGCAAGCAATACCCCCCACACACTTATTTCGTCAAACTTTTTTCCTCCTTTGTTAATTAATTTTTTTATATATGGGAATGCCATGTATAATACAAGTTGCGTAGATAAATACCAAGCCACAGCATTAAACGACCAATAAAATTCTGCCTTAGGGAACCAAGACTGCATTAAGAACAAATTAAGGATAAACTTTATCACCTGAATAGCTATATGCCTTAAATTATCTAGTCTCTGCTGATCATAATATACAAAAAAAGCTACTGCCAAAGTGCAACAATGTAATGGATAAAGCTTTCCTATTTTTTTAATAGCGTATTTAATATTATCCCCAAAATATAATTGCTTATCATCTGTATCATCTCCATAATTATAATACATCAAGAATCCTGATAAAAGTAGGAAGCAACTAACCCCCCAACTTCCCAAATGTGTTAACCCTGCATGCTCAGAAAAAATACCTATAAAAGCTAATGCTCTCATCCCTTGTAAAGACATTATCCTGTCTCTTTTCATTTAGTAGTTTCACCTCAACCTATGAATTAAACTCCTGTCAAAAATATTTCACTATTTTTTTTAATTGTTTTTAAATAACTGTCCTCATTTTTTACAAACTCATTTAGTTTATCTTGATATATTTTATATTCCAAATCCTTCATTCCTTTATTTACTCTATGTACCTCAATTTTATGTTTTATTTTTTTGTACATAGTATTAGATGCATCAAATCTATGTTTTATTAAGAAATGATGCCATACACTTAATACCAAGAATATTTTTGTTGGAATATTTTTTTCATTCTTCAAGGTAAGTCTGCGGAATCTATATAAATCATCCAAAAATAAAATCTGACTTGCATTATTAGTTGATGTCGTTAACTCAGTTCCAGATCTTCTATAAAGCAAAAAAGGCTCCATCCGAAAAGAAAACGTAACATTTTTATTATTTTTTAAAATATAATACAAAGATGTATCATCTTCAAAATTACGATATTGCTTAATAAACTCCATACTATCCACTGTATAATATTCTTTAAGAAAAGTGATTTCAACCGTACAATAGGGTGATAATGTTTCCAAAATATGTATATCTTTGGAATTGGTATGTTTTATTTTTCTATAAAATAACTGTCTACCTATATTCTCGTTCGTAATACTGACATGGTTTCCATCGTATAAGATAGGCATGTATACTCTTATTTCATCTTTTTTCATATCAGACAATGTTTCAAATATATTTTTCGAACTGATCAAATCATCTCCGGCTATTTGGATAAAGTAATTCGTCTTAATGTTATTAATCAAAAGTGCATAATTTATACATAAGCCACTATTTCCATTTGTTTTTAATACTTGTGTTTTCTTAAATAAGTTCCGATTTTTTTCAATCCACATTTTAACTAAAGTTTCTGTCTCATCTTTAGAACAGTCATCCGAAACAATTAAATAACATTGAATTTCTTCTCCATATTGTTCAATTTGATATTTGATACTTTCCAAGGTCTCTATAATAGTTGCCGCCGAATTGTACGTTACAACTCCAAATGTAAACTCTGTCATTATTACCTCTATCCCATTTTTGATCTTTCATTCGTTATCAAATATGTTTTTTGTTCTTATATATTATTGCCTATACTAAATGACTTTTAACAGTATTTGCTAAAAATGTCATTTGTTCTTCTGAATAACGCTGATCTATTGGTAATGGTATTAAGTATTTGCTTAATATTACTTCATAATCCTCATTATCCAATTCATTGATTAAATATTTCCACCATTGAGGAACATATATTTTACTCTTTATCAACTCCATTCGTAAGTTATCATTCCTAATTAGCAAAGGGTATACCATCGGTACCTCTTCATCTTCAAAGGATATATTTAATTCATTTATATCGCACAATAATTTATTTAGGCAATTAAAATTCCTTATTCTAGTCATAGCCACACTCTCATAATTCACTGACTGCATTATCTTTCTAGTCAATTTGGACATTAACTTAACCTGAAATCCAATCTCTTCTTCACTTCGCAAGCTATCACCATATGCATTATTGGTTCCCTCTTCAATACTTCTTAATAAGAAAGAGCTCCTTTTCCATGAACTATCCTCCTCATATTCTGTTATTACTTTTTGCCCTTCTTTAGCAACTAAATATGCACCATCCGCAACGCCAAAAAATTTTCTACATGAATATACGTTAAACACAAATTCTTTTATGATTGGTTGTGCATAAAATGCTTGCGTATTATCAAATATAACTCTTTTATACTTCTCTGCTATTAATTCTTTTACCTTCTTATTACACACTCCAAAATAATCAATGTAAACCAACCAATCATCTTCCTCAAACCTATTTATTTGGGGAAGGAAATTAGAATCGATTTTATATTTTTGTATCTTATATCCATTTTTTTTAAGTGCCTCTTCGACCATATAACAATTGTAAAAAGGGATATGCACTCTACGTACTTTCATGCTGTTAAGTGCTGCTACTATTGATGATCTCCCACTATTAAAACGCCATATATCTATATCATGAAATCTTTCGAAATATTCCAATCCCTTATTAAGTTCTAGAGGTAAATATCCTCCCATTTCCATATTATCATTTTGTATCAATTAATTATCTCCTCAATATTCTATTTCATGCATTAATAGGGGCATCTATTTTTAGTCTATCCTCGTTTTTATCAGTATTCCTTCTCATATCTATAATTAATATAAGTACTCGTACCATACCCTTCTTTGTACTGTGCTAAATTTCTATTCAGGACTTTTCCATGCTCCAATGTTGCTGTTCCAAAAGATATTATTTCAAATCCTTTTTCTTGGGCTTCATTAATTAAATTTGTATACAAAAATTCATTTATAAACCGATGAATGTCATTTTGTCGAACGGCTAAATATTGCGTATGAAATACTTTTTTATCAAATAAAAAAATCATTGCACCTGCAACCATATTTTCGCCGTCAAACACACCATAAAATCGAATATATTCATGTATCCGATTCTTATAAAGATCAGTAAGTTCTTCCAACGTATGCACGGGTGTAGCATCAAATTTTGTATAATTATCTAATAATATTTTATAAAATCCCTCAATATCTTTATCTGAATTCAAAGTTCTAAATTGGAAACTATTCTTTAATGAATATCTATAGTCCCTTCTTCGTGAAGCCGAAAAATCTTCAATCAAATTCTTATTAGGATCACTCACATCTATATAATACCCAATTTCTGCTAATGACTCATAACCATTTAGGAAAAAATAATAATCTATTAATGATGTTTTTTGTCTTTGATAAATGCTTCCCGTTTGTGCGATAGAGATTTTTTTTACTTTCCTAGCTTTAAAATAACTATCCAATTCGTTAAAAATCATGTCAAGCGTTTGTATTTTGCAAGAATTTTTACTCAAAATCAATCCACCATATGTACTTCCTTGATGGGAAACAATTTTTCTCTCTGCCAAATTATAGTTTGCCGGCAATACAGCAACAATATTATTTCCGCATAAAAAAACTAATGAACTATCTGTAAACCTGTCTTTGGGATGATAATTTAAAAACTTTCTTGTCTGCAAAAATGTTCCATTAATGCTTTCTTTCAAAACAAATCTATCCCATCTCTCTGCATATATATCCGTATACTCTTCTAATTTTACTTCTCCTGCCATATTTCAACCTCTTTTATGTATTCTTCAAAATCTCTGATATACTCTGTATTATCATAGTGTGTATTCGATAATACCAGCAAAACAGACTCTGGTGAGAAATCATACATATCTTTCCATACCATTTGAGGAATATAAATTCCCATGTTGGGTTTATTTAATTCAACAATTTTTTCCTCACTTCCATCGTTTAACCTTACTTTACTCTTTCCTGCAACATTAATTAAAACAAATTCCGATTTTCTATTTGCATGCTGTCCTCTTACCACCGACGATTCTGAACCATAAATATAAAAAACCCTTTTAATATTAAATGGAATATCTTTTTCACTCTCTGCAACCACTAAATGGCCTCGTTCATCCCCTAATTCTGCGAAATTAAGTACTCTACATTTATCAATCAATCTCATATCTTTTCTCCTAAAAGCAATTAATCGCATCAATCACATAATTCTGCTCTTCTTCTGTCATGCCATTATATATCGGTATGGAAAGAACCGTTTTTGCTAAATGTTCCGTAATAGGAAAGCTTCCCTCTGAATAGCCTAAATAACTATAAGCCTCAGATAAATGAGGAGGTATTGGATAGTGTATAATTGTTCCAATCCCTTTCTCCTCAAGATATTTTTTTAAAGCATCTCTTTCTTCACAACGGATAACATACTGATGCCATACTCCGGTTGCCTTATCAATCAATTGAGGTAATTTTATTTTTTCGTTATGAATTTTCTCTGAATAACATTTGGCAATTCGTACCTTCTCAGCCGTCAATTCATCTATATGCTTAAGTCTGACACGCAGTAATCCTGCTTGCAGTTCGTCTAATCTCGAATTTGCTCCTACAACTTTATTGTAATAACGTTTTTCGCTTCCATAATTACGGAATATTTTAAACTCTTTTGCCAATTGCTCATCATTTACAACCACTGCGCCTCCATCACCAAATGCGCCCAAATTTTTTGAAGGATAAAATGAAAAGCACCCTACATCGCCAAATGTTCCTGTTGTCTGTGAATCATAACGTGCCCCATGCGATTGCGCACAATCTTCGACTAAACGTAGGTTATATTTCCTACATATTCTTACTATTTCGTCCATTTGTGATGGCATTCCATATAAGTGAACTACCAATATTGCCTTAGTTTTATCTGTAATTAATGCTTCTATTTTTTTAACATCAATACCAAAGCTCTCATCCGGTTCGCAAATAATAGGTGTTGCTCCATTTATAGATATCCCCATTACAGATGCTATATATGTGTTTCCTTGAACAATGACTTCATCTCCTTTCCCTATCCCCAATAATCTAAATGCCATCCACAGTGCATCCAATCCACTGGCTAGGCCCACACAATACTTGGCGCCTACATAAGATGCAAATTCCTCTTCAAAAGAACTAACTTCTTTTCCCAAGACATACCATCCAGAACGAAGCACCTCTACAGCCTTATCTTCAAACTCTTTTTGATATAAATAAAATCCTCTGTCCATTCTATTAGGTAATATTTCCATTTTTATACACTCCTTTTTATTAAATATTTCCATTTATCTTTCGCCCACATAATATTGTTCCAATTCAAAGCAATAATCAAAAACAATCCGATTCCAGCAATAAAAATATTCTTGCTAATAATGATAGCAACAGTTTGCAAAGCAAGTACTCCATACATAAGTAATGCTTTTTCCCACTTTATTCTTACATTACCGCATTTCATTCCTTCATGCAAGTTTAAAACCCAAGATACAAAAAATGTAAAGACAGTTGCTATTGCTGCCCCCATTGCATCTCTCATTATCATTATCAAAACATAATTTAATACCGAGTTCGTCAAAGCAGCTGTTATTGAAATAAGCATAGCTTTTTTTGTTTTTTTATATATTGACAGAAAATTCCCCATCAGCCCACTTGCACTGCTCAAAACCACTGATATAATAAGTAACGGCACATAATGCCATGCAGCATAGAAATCTTTTGAATACAAAATTCGTGCTAAAGGACAGGTAATAGTAATCAAAAAGGATCCCACAAAACAGAAAAGGAAGTTATATACATCGTACACCTTCGCTATGTATTTACGTCCATCACTAGTTTTATATGAATCATAAAGAGTATATATCCAGGCTTGATAAAATACATTGTCAACAGCTTGTAAAATAGTAGGAATTTTATATGCTACAGAATATATTCCATTCATAGATGCACCACATAATAACGTAACAAAATATCGATCAGACGATGAAATCACCCACCACGATAACCCGGAAAATATCGTAGGAATGCTAAACTGCAGCATCTCTTTTCTTAATGATTTAAATGTTGCATCCACTATTTGGGAAGCAAATATATTTTTGAAATTGCACCCAACCATAAGTGCAATATTAAACAAATAGCCTACCGCTGATGAAATTAAGAAACCATATAACCCTTTTTTTAGCACTACTATAAATAGAATATTACTTAATATACTCGTTAATGAACTGCCAATGCCACAGATCGTTACTAACTTCATCTTTTCAATGCCACGAGTATAACTCATATTTATATCTGCCAACACTGATGATCCCGCAATTATAAAAACGAATACTAAATATGAAGCCTTTATCCCAAAAATATAATTTGCTCCTATCAGTATCAGCATTAATATAAACATACCGATAAAATATATCTGAATAGCAACCCAAATAGGTCTTTTATCCTCTTTATTTTCTATAGTAAATCGCATTACTGCACTAGGTGTGGATAGGGCAATAAACGGTGCAAGCAAGCTTGCTGTGCTAATAATAATATCAGAAATACCATATTCTTCTGTTGTTAAATATGACGTATACAACGGAACCAAAAAAAAACTAAATATTTTTGGAAAAAAATATACTAAGAACATCAAAACTATATTTTTTCCTAATTTTACATTTTTAGAATTTTGCATTTACTGCCTTCTTTCCTCTAAATTTTTATCACAAAATAACTTATTAATCTCCACCAATCAACTCATCTAACTAAATATTCACTAAAGCATTCACATATAAAATTCTTTGTTTTTTATTGCCCTATTTCTACTATCGTCCTTTATGATTTCAAAAATCTTATTGACAAATCTTAGTACCTGACAAATAGGTATTTCTCAATTTTTTCGCCAAAAACATTCTTTTTATCATCAATGCGCTCCGTTAAAACTATTAATTTCGAGTTTACGAATAGCAAACCATATGCCTAGTCTCTATGGCAGTAACTCCAAAATCTTTTTCTAATATAGATATATGTAAAAAAACTTCATGTACATGCAATTACTACGGGTCATCATTCTATTACCTGTAAATCATACCATGTTACGCAAGCACTCCATTGGTTTTTACTATACTTTTTTCATTTTTTACTACATATTTTTTAGCAACTGAAGTTTGTCAAGGGTGTTCTATAAACAAGACATTACTTTTTACATACTCCTCACTCCAATTGATTCTATATCAGATTCTTTATTTGTTCTTCCAAAATCAAACTCACCATATTTATCCAAATGCCTATATACAACTGGGCTCACTTTTAGCAATAATCGTGTTTATCCCTCTAAGAGTCCCTGTCAACTTAATTCCTTTTGGAGACATATTCCTATGAAACGACTACTATTGCACATTTATCTTTGTTACAAACTTACTGATAATTATTGTACCTTCTGTAACTCACATCCTTTAAATTATGTATTTTATATTTTAATCTATAATATTTTCTATATGACATAAAATTCTATCTATTTTTCTATAGTTGTTCGTTGTCTTTATTTTTATCAAAAGTTCTTCCAATATTTTATCAATCAAGATGCATATTAACAATACCAGCGTTGACAAAAGAAACGAAACAGTAACATAAAGAAATGCATTCTCCATATATCTGTTCAAATGGATGCATTCTATCCATAATGAATAAAGCAATACAGGATGCGCTGATATTAAATAGCCAGCAAGGCTATGCGCTGCTAAGCTATTAATTAATTTATTTGTGACTTTTCGGGATGATGCTTTAACAAATACACAAAACAAACCTATGCTCTGGATTAAAACTGTAACTGAGTTATATGCATAAAAATTACCTCTAGACGAGACTCCACCTGCTATATTCCATTTAACAATCAAATAATTCGAAGCATATATAACCATACTTGTCAATATATATATACTACAATAAATCCACAATGGTTTTTTGCTTATACTTTCTCTATTTTTCCTAATCCAATATCCAATTATATACATTACACAAGCCCAAATAATTCCATATCCCTGTGTCTGATCCAAAGTATATCGAACCTTAATAAAGGTCTGATGAATAGAAAAAAAACTCACTAATATACCAATCAATATTGCAATCTGTTTATCTTTTAATTGCTCTAACCCCTTTGCTAAAAATGGCGATATTAAAGCCCCAACAATATATGTCTGCATATACCAATATTTTTTTGTGATAATAGGAAATAAATAGCTTATGCTTTCTTTTATCGAAAAAGATTTTGTCACACATACATATAACATATATATAACAAACGAATAGAATATTGTTTTAAGCCATATTGCAATAATTCTGTTCAATCTACAGTTTGTACTTTTTAAAAAATAACCTGTCAAAAGAAAATATAAGTTTACAGCACATACAGTAAACGCTCCTACTCCCCATCCAATACAATCAATTATCCCCAAATATGGCTGTTGATTCTTAGCTGTAGCCATCATACAATGTCCCCAGATAATCATTTGCATTGCTAACAAACGCATTATTTCAAATGCACTATTTCGTTCTTTCATTTTCTACGAAATTCCTTTCATTTTTATAGTAGCATTTTTGTGCTTCCATTTTTGCTGTCCCATTAGCATCACTGAAAAACAACATGCACTATTAACAAACGATGTATCCATCATAGCTCCTAATGCACAAGCAATCAGAAGCAAGCATTCAACAGATGTACCATGATTCGATACACGAATCATGCATACAGTCATTATTAATATCCATATAATTCCCATATTTATTACCATCCACATATATGCATTATCGTATGTAACTCCATCGCTTAACCATTTTAATATTAAATCTCCTGTTCCTGAACCATTTTCACAATACTGTCCGAATAAAGTGATTCCATATCTATCTAAATTATATCCACATAACCTTACTCGTGAATTCGTAAGCCTATCAATCAAGTAACCTACTTTATTTCCATTTGCATATAAATAAATAGCTCCTAACATTATCATTGTGCATCCAGGGGCTACTATCTTTACAATGCTTCTTATTATTTTGTCATAAATATCCCTTTTACTCGCACATTTCGTTCCTACTATTACAAACACCATAAGAATAAACACTGTTCGGGAATCTGTCATTAAAAAAGTAATAAGTGCAATAACAGTCATGAATGCATATTGCTTGTCCGTTATTTTTTTATCATGTATATATATCCACATACATAGAAGATTTAAAATACAATCTGCCAAATGACCTGCCATTCCATATCCCAAATGAATTCTGAATCGTTTACCGTTCTCAGTGTATCCCCATAAAGCTCCATTGCCACATACTGTCGCAATGCCTGAAATAAAAGTATTAAAGACCAGTAATATTATCTGCAATTTGAATGTTTTTTTTGCGATATTGCGTAAATCTTCATCCTTGACCGCTATAACGGATAATACTGTTGTTGGAATAAGCATATACCCACTTATTAATCCCGTATATAATGCGCACCCTCCAACTACAACATATATAAATAATTCTCTTATATTATATTTTTTAGAAATTATTGAAATACAAAAAATACCACATACACATATAACAAAAATATCATCCAGTCTATCTGGTATATTGATATAGTCTGCTATTCTTAAATAATCCTTTATAATTAGCAATCCCCACGCTATATCAAAATACGTCATCCTATCATACTCCTATATATCTATTCAAATCGTGCGAATTTGTACCTACGTTAAAATCCCTTTGCATTTCACTTTCTTTCCAGTTGTGTTGCGATATCCTCATCCACGATTTCTTCACCAGTTCTGCCCTTTAATTGTTCCAAGCTCGCTACGCTTAAACCATTATTAATAGCTGCATGCAAATCACAAGTACTGCATTTGTCAAGTGCTTCCTTTGTGATTTTTCCATCCCGGTAATCTCTGACAACTTTATTCTCATACATGCTATACGGATGTTTTGTAAACAACGACTTTAATTTATGCACAGCAACCCAAGCTGCCGGTTGCCATATATATTTGTGCATTGCAGGAGATACCGATCCAATCATCCAGCAATTTCTATCACAGCATCTCACTTTTTTTCGTACTTCCTCTGCCTTTTCACTGTTCCACAATACATCCCAACTCTGTTCATTGAGATTTCCCATCACCTCTTTATCCTTTGTTCCATTACAAGGCATAACATCTCCATAAGGGTCAATAAAGAAAGTGTCAAAACTCATATCACATGGCAGTAACCTCTTTTGTCCGTAAATATAATTTATAAGTCCATGGTTGAAATATGCACGAAACCATTTTTTTGGACTATTACTTCTAAGGAGCTCATTAATTAAGCTTTCGAAATTTTCAGCCACCATAGAGCGATCCTTAATGATGTTTTTAGCCTCAACAAAATAAAAACTATTATGAAGTGATGCCGTAGCAAACTCCATTCCCATCTCATTGGATATCTTATAAAGCGGTACAAGATCCGGTGCATTCTTATCCTGCACAGTCATTCCGAACCCAACATCCTTCATCCCCATTTCTCTAAGAGTTTTCAGTGTCTGATATCCCTTTTGATATCCATCTGCCAATCCTCTAATCTCGTTATTGGTCTGCTCTAACCCTTCTATAGAAATGCGAATTCCTATATTAGGAAACTCCTTACATAAATCTACAATTCTATCTGTAAAAAACCCATTTGTAGATATGACGATTCTATCACTTTTCTTATATAATTCTCTTACAATTTCTTTCAAATCCGTTCTAATAAACGGCTCTCCTCCCGTAATATTCGTAAAATACATCTTAGGAAGCTTTTTAATTGTTTCAATGGTTATTTCTTCTTCCGGCTTTGAAGGTGCCTTATACCTATTGCACATAGTACATCTGGCATTACAACGATATGTTACAATTACAGTTCCATTAAGTTTCTTCTCAGACATTATACTTCTCCGTTATATATTCTAATTATTTTTTCATAATACTGATCAATCGTATCAAACTGAACATTTTCACAGTTCTGCGACATTATTTTTACTCTTGTTTCGTCCATCCATAAGGTCCGAATAGCTCTGACGAGTTCATCTACATTCCCACTTTCAAAGAGAATCCCGGTTTTATTATTCTGAATTAATTCTGGAATTCCGCCTATATTTGCGCCTACTACCGGTGTTCCATACATCTGACTCTCCATCACAGAAAATGGACAATTTTCATACCATTCTGACGGATATATTGTAAAATTTGCTTTTCTTATTAAATTTTCTAATTCCTGTCCAGTTTTAAATCCTACATTTTCAATATTGTTTACAGCCCCTAATTTTTCTTCCATAGGGCCAGTACCCGCAAATATAAATTTCACTTCGGGAAGTTGCTTGCATGCCTCAATTAGTGTTCTAATACCCTTTTCCTCTGAAAATCTTCCAAAATATAAACAATACTTAAGATTATTATCATAGGTGTCAACATTTTTACTTTTCACAGCATCGATAAAATTATGCAGTGTAATTGTTCTTCCTTGCAGTACATTACTTGCATCCAGCTTACTCTTCATAAAGGCTGAACAACATATAATGCTATCTATATTTCTATAGGTTCCCCTTAAATTCCAATATTTAGCTTCTAAACATCCAATTATACTTTTTGCTTTTGAACCATGTATGCATCTGCCTTTTACACAGTTGCCATAATGACCTCCAAGACATTTTTCACAATTTTCATGTGTAATATAATTGTTCATCATATGATTAGGACATACCAGTTGATAGTCATGCGCTGTATATACAATTTTACATTTTTGTCCCGTCTGCTTACTCCATTTCTTTATTTCAAGAATAATACTTGGAGTCAGTTGATAATTAAAATTATTTAGATGACACACATCTGGTTTGAAATTATCCAGAACAATTCTTATTTTTTTCCTGGCTTCTGTTGAGTATATCGTTTTTATCGGATAAACCAACTTGGACAATGTCGAACCACCATGAAAATCCATATTTGACGTATATTCATTAACCCTATTTCCAACGCACCTTCCAGCATGTTCCATTCCAAAATACTGTACTTCATGACCATGTTCTTCAAGGTTTTTTCCTAATTTGAAAATATAAGTTTCACTACCACCATTTGGATATAGGAATTTGTTTATCATTAATATTTTCATAGTTATCTCTATCCTTTACGACATCTTCTTAAAAAATATAAGTAATTATTTATAATAAAGATCCAATGTTCTTTCTGTTACCTCATCCCAATTATATTTCTCACAAATATAGCTTGCTGCATTTGCCTTATACTCATTCACTATAATAGGCTTATTCTCCAGATTCTGAAGACATTTTGTCATATCTTCTTCATCGTTTGTTTTAAATGTCAATCCATGTTTTCCGATCACATCTTTGTTTTCTGAAATATCCGATGTCAAACAACAATTCCCATAGCTCATTGCTTCAAGCAGACTTAACGGCATACCCTCCAACTCACTTGGAAGAACATACACATAAGCATTGCTGTATAATTCCTCCAGTTCTTGTCCCTGCACAAATCCTGTGAATATAATTCTTTCATCGCCTTCAGCCAGTTTGTGTAAATATTGAACATAATCATTTGAGTCACTACTTCCACCTGCAATAACAAGTTTTTTATCTGTCTTAACTCTTCTATAGGCTTCTATTAACAAATGGATTCCTTTTTCTTTTGTAAGCCTTGATAACGCTAAATAATATCCATTTGTTTCAATCTTATACTTCTTATTAAGGATCTCATTTTTTCTAATATCTGGTCTCACTACCCCATTAGGTATAAGTGTAGTATTTCTGCCGTAAGTACTCTTAAAATGTTCTTGCACACCTTTACTTAATACAATTATCTCATCAGCATACTTTGCCATCATTTTTTCGCCAGATTGAATAAACTTACTTCCAAATGTACCTTTCCATCTTGGTCTCAAATAATCTATCCCATGGCATGTACAGACCACTTTTTTCCCAAAAATCTTTGGCATCCAGCAAAATGCTGCCGGACCTTCTGCATGAATATGAACTATATCATACTTTCCAAATGATGCTTTTATCGTTGCAAAAAAGGCAGAAGAAACTGCTGCCAGTCCCTTCTTATCTATAGTTGGAGCGCTTAGAATCCTGACCCCTTTATATTCCGTCTGTCTTTCTTCATCAAATTCCGCCCCACTTACATGGTGGCCTCTTCTATTGATCACAGTAACATTATGTCCCATAGCAGCCATTCTGGTTGCTAATTCCTCCACTACTATCTCAACTCCACCTTCGCGGCTCGGCATTCTTTTATGTCCAAAATGGACGATTTTCAATTTCTTTTTATCTGACCAAGTGCTTCTACTCATCGTTTTCCTATTCTATCTGGATCCTTTTCCAAAAATCACCACCCAGACCGTCTGCAACAATATCTTCACGTCCTGCCTCAATGACCATTCATCTATGTATTTGAGATCCAGTTTTACTACATCATCAAAATCTTTAATATCACTCCGTCCGCTGACCTGCCACATTCCCGTTAACCCAGGAGTAATGCTCAACCGTCTACGATAATAGATATTATATTGCTCAAATTCATCGACTGTTGGAGGTCTGGTTCCTACAAGGCTCATATCACCCTTCAATACATTAAAAAACTGAGGTAATTCATCGATACTTGTTTTACGAATAAACTGCCCCACTTTAGTAACTCTGGGATCATTGTCCATTTTGAACATCAATCCTTTAACTTCATTCTGTGCCATCAGTTCTCTTTTTCGTTCTTCAGCATCAATATACATAGAACGGAATTTGTACATTTTGAATCGTCTTCCATTTTTCCCAATTCTAATCTGTGAAAAAAATACCGGTCCTTTGGATTCTAATTTAATTGCCAGTGCTACAAAGGGGGTAACTAATAAAGTAATCAGTACGCCTACACTACCGCCCACAATATCCATCAATCTTTTGATCATCATGCGACGATAATCCATCTCTGTCATAACATAGGTCATAACCGGCATACCAGCAAATTTTCCAACACTGCTACAGGGAATTTCAAATCCAAATTGTTCCACACAATTATGGCAAACAATTCCCATAGCGAGAAATGATTGTACCAAAAGTTCTACTTCTTGATTTTTCATGTGTGGGCAATATAGAAGAACAACATCTACTGCACTCTGTCTCGCAATATCAATGACACTTTCTTCCTTTGCTACCACCTTGACACCATGAATACTTTCCCCCACATGATCTGCATCCATTAACGCCATAGAACTAACCTCATAGCTCCATGCCGCATCCTTTTCAATCTGCTGCATGACATGTTCTGCTTCTACTTCCGAAGTTACAACCATGACCTTATCGCTGCTGCGACTTTTGCTATAATAGCGACGCATATAGTTCTTAAATGCAATACGTACTGCATAGGTCAAAATAGTGTTAATCACAACAAAATAGCCTAACAACAGTCTGGAAAATTCCAGTTCCAGCCGAAAAGCGTAAATGTAGGCACTCGTTGCCAAAAAAAGGATAACATTATAACGTACCACTCTTAGCAGTTCATAATAATATCCTCTTTGGAAAAAATGTTTATATTCATTTGTAAAGAAGTTATTCAGCATACATATCAGTAGAAATGGTACATAAATTTGAGCAATTTCTCGGTTTCCCAGTGGAGATTCTCCTCCGTAAAATCGTACCAAATATGCCAATCCATAAGATACCGTAATGCAAATAATATCTAGCAAAAACAAACCATAACTTTCTATGATCTGGTATTTTTTATTGTAATTATTCATTTCTTAATTTCTTCCCCTGGAACAAAATTAATGTTAAATAAAGTAATGGGAGGTTCCATAACACACTAAGCGGTAGTAGTTCCATATAGCCATAAATCGCCATAGCTCCTAAAGCAATTACTATGTAGTTCTTGCCTTTTGTACTACAATACCATATTTCCCCCGCATATGCAACCAAACACAAAACAAAGAGAATCCATCCATAGTTATATAATAAGTGAAAATACATTGTATCAAATGGTTGCATCGGAACATGCCCTAACTTAAATGACCAAGTCCAAACATCATTATACACCAATCCTATAAGTCTCAATCTTCCCGTCATAAATACATCTAATTTTATTCCAATATTAGGATCTTTTTTTATCAGATGTGGAATCCACAATGTCATCCAACTCAATATAATCGGTATCAATGAAAAAATTTTCATTCCGATTCTTTCAAAATGTAATTTTCTCATCAAGTAATAGAATCCCACCATAGCACACAGTATTCCCCATACCACTACCCCAGTACGGCACATAAATAGCCTATATGCTCCCAAAATAATAGCTGTTCCTCCAACATACGCATACCATCTCAGTCTATCCCCATAAACAATAATGGCTAATAGTAATATCACAAAAATATTAGCAAATGCCATATTAGGTGTTTCATATCCATAGCTATAGATTGTATACCACTCTAAGTTTTTCGGCAACTCAAATGCCACATTCTCTATCACTCCTGTTGCCGCCAACGTCAGCGTCCCCACCGTCAATACCGCCTTCTCCCACAGTGCATATTTCATGACCTTATCGAGATTCACATTCTTCGCACCGAAGATTCCCATAGCCGTGAGGATCAGAGTCTTCTCCCCGTTTCTGAGGAAATTCGCTCCTAATAATAGGGTGAATACCCCCATGATCACGATTTCCAGCCAGGTAAAATCCGTCACCGCCATTTTCAGGAGCAGGAACAGTGTTGCCACAGCAAATACATAGAGGTAGATTATGTCTTCGGAGTTCAGTCCCATAGATGTCATGCCCGTCATGGGGAGTAGGAACAGCATATAGAAGATTTCCTGATAGTTTGCTAATTTTTTACGTAATTCCAGCATGTTTATTTTCCTCAGCTTCTACAGATAGCATTTATACACACGCATTATGCCTGTGTATCCTTATCCACCATTTCTCTGCGCATCATTTCCAGTTTATGCACAATGCCTCTGAGTTCTTCTCTCCTTTTATGATTTCGGCTGTTCTTCATAGCCTGCGAATCCAGATATTTCTTCAGGGATTTTTGCATTTCAATCGTATCCAGCAGGAACACATTCTTCTCTTCATTGCCCCATGCATCATAAAACTGCTTATAATATGGCTCAAACAGAGAAACCTGGCGGAACGGATAAAACCGGTTCACGGTCTTACTTTCATGCAGCAGAGAATATGCTTGTACAAAATTTTCAAATGAATCCTTTGTGTTATTCTCTGCCATAGTCTGTTCCATTAACAGTCTTGCCTTGTTGATCTCTATCTGCCAGGAATCATTGTTGAACTTTTTCTTGCTATAAGCCTCCGCATTTGCAAGGTAGACTCCAGCAGTCTTATACTGTTTCATTTCCATGCGCACGATCGCATATTGCAGCCAGAAGAATGGATTCTGCTTGTGGTAATTCAAATTCTTGGCTTTCTCGAAAATCCGCTCATATCGTTTGAATACAGCATCGCCTTTTCCTCCAAATATCATTTGCAGATTAGAATAAGAAATTAACATTCTTAGTGCGTTCCGATATTTGTCAATATAGCTGTTTCTGTCCAGTACCGGAAATACGGTCATCAGCAACTGCTCTACATCCCGATCGTATTTTCCGGTCTTCAACACATAGTACGCTACCAGTGGAGATTTTATTTCCACACGATTTTTCCGGAAGTCAAAGAATTCCCGTATATTCTGATTATAGATTACTGCAGAACTCTTCGCCTGTTTGTTCAGCAATATCAATATGTCATTTAGTTCAATATCAATAGTTAATGTATTACATATAAACAGCAGTAAAGTAATCTCTTTGATGTCCTGGTTTTCAAACAAGGTGTCTAACAGCTTCTTGATCTTACGCTGCATATTCTGTGATTTCAACAGATCCAGCATAATACTCTTCATTTCCGAATGACAGGTTTTTCTGAGATATTGCATCTTCTGTGCATTACCATCCCCTGCTTTCGTACCCCACAACGAATATTCATCCAACAACCGACACATATTTGTCAGTTCGCCATTGGAAAGCTCGTTAATGTCCTCAATCCAGATGGCTTCCTCCTGAATATGGAACCGTGTCAAAAAGCTCCGATACAGATTATCATTCAAATAAGATCTTACCGTAAACAAAAAACGAATATCACTTTGCTGATAGCGAGACAGTATTTTTACATATTCCGAATCTATAATACGATTGTAATTTTCTACAAAAATAAATTTCAATCCCGGTAGAGTACAGATATAGTCCATGTCATCCTGTATTTCCTGGCTGAGATTTTCCACATAGTAGACAGATCCGTGTTTTACCAGTTCGGTTTCCAGTTTACGGAATAATACGGTTTTTCCGTTACCAATGTCCGAATGTACAATGATTGCCCGGTAGTTTCCACAAATATTTTTGCAGATGTTTTCGCAGCAATCCCTAGAGATAATGTAATGATCTCCATACGTGGAATAAATATTTTTCATGGATATTTTTCCCTGGAAAAACAGATCTATGATCTCACTATCCCGGATTTCCCTGCCGTTTGCAACATTTTCTTTCTGGACCTGTCGTAGACATTTCAATTCATAGGAAGTCTGTTCCGGCACATAGTCTTTCTCTACCTGTTCAATCCTGTCCGCAAATCCATCGACTCCAATGGACTCGATTTCACCGAATTTCTCCATATTGAGGCGCATACGCTTGGTTTCTTTCCAGGAAATGAAGATTGTCTTGCTCTTCATGTCTTCACTTTCGGCAAAGATTCTCTGAAGGTCAATATCGTAGTCCATGGAATATCCTATAAAAATCACACTTTTCGATGTCTGAATATCAGCCTTCAGATTAATAGCCCAGTCGTTGTCCTGAATGTTGTTGAGCTGATAAGAACCCTTTGTCAGTTTCACCGTAGTTACTACATTTTTTTCTGTAATATTCCCCACATATCCGTTCATATGGATAATCGCCTGTCTTGCTCCCGCAATATCGGCCAGAGATGTCTCCGGAGTCACGCTGGTCCGCTTGGTCATTCTCTGTCTTCTGGACGCCAGTTCCATGACATCATCATAATTGGTAGTATAGATTTTCTTCCAGTTCACGGCCGCAATGGTCTCATGGGATTTTGTGCATGTTTCGCAGGTAAATTCTCTTGTCAGGAAGCGGACCCGATCCATTTTCTGGTTTGTCTCCAGATAGCGTTCTGCGATATATTCACAATCGTTCTGATCCTCCGTAGAATCCTCAGACACATCTATGCCTCCATCCTTTATCATCCGGGAGCATAATTCTCCTCCCAACGGGAATTCCCTGCCCGCTGCATTTATCGCCCCTTTGCAGAAGCCAGAACCCAAAAATAAAATTGCATTGCCATTTAATGCATGTCTAATTGCTTCCTCAATCGTCATAACCATTCTCCTTTTACATTAAAATCAGTCTCGCTGTTCTTCCTTCCACACTGTCCCGCTTATTGTATCACATCCACTTTTCCCATACAAGAAAGCAGTTGATCCGTCTGGTCATAGCACTCATCCATTCGAAAACTTACTTTTTGCCAGGTCTATATAATATTTCATTTCTCGGCTTCTGCCATAAAGCCCCAGAAATACCCCATGAAATACAACTACTGCTGCCACACCGCCTGCAAAAAACTGCAGCCAGGGGTTCCATGTTTTCATGATCAATGTACATCCTTCCATGATGCCTAATGTCACCAGCAGTACTAGCAGGTGTTCTGCGGTCTTCCCCACATACTGTCCATACGACATATCAAACAGTGGTTTGCACACGTATTTCGGATAACTGTACAGGTAGACGATTCCCATGCTGATGATCGTTCCGAGGAAGACACCTGCTGCCCCCATCAGCTTCGCCAGCACAATGGATACCACCAGATTGATTCCCGCCTCCAGCAGGGGAATTCTCCGGTCTTCATGGAAGATGCCGGCCGCCTCCTTGAAAGTATTCACCGAGGCCCGCATGCCATCCAGATAGAAGCTTACGGCCAGTACAAATAATACGCTTTTATCGAAGAGGAACTCCTCCCCCAGCCACAGTACGATCAATGGCTGCATCACGGCGTACATTCCGACGGTCACGCATCCGAAGCACCAGAAATTGATAAAATCAATTTTGCGGTAAATATCTCTGTTTTTCTCCGGATTACTGTCCAGCAGGAAGTTGCCCACACTGTTGGTCAGGATCTCGAAGATCCGCACCAGAAGTGCCCGTACTCCGGATATCACCAGATAATAGTTCGTGTAGAGATTCATCACCTGCAATCCCAGTACTCCGGTGATTACGATACTGTCACTGCCGGTGACCAGCATTTTTCCGATCTTATGACAGAACAGTCCCTTTACCTTGATAATGATATCCTGCCGGACCTCTTTTTCCACCGGTTTCACATTTTTTTCTCTGGTGAAAGGATATTTCTGCCGGATATACAGGGAAGTCAGTATATTGGGGATGATCTTGCCCAGTGTCTTGATGATCAGGAACAGGATATAACTGTTGCAGAATACCAGGGCACCGATCTGTAGGGCATTCTGTATGACATACGTCCCGAAATAGATGGCATCCGGTATGTAGTTTTTCAGGTCTGCGTAGAGCAGGGACTTCTTATAGGCCAGAAAATAAGAGCTGATGCAGTCCGCCAAGAACAAAGCATAGATCAGGTAGATACTATCCGGGATCTGTGCATCACCTACCAGTCGGGGAAGCAGCAGTCCTACCGGGATACCAATGAGCAATACCACACCGGAGATTGCCAGATAGCAGCGCTTATAGAACAGGAGCAGGGAATTGATCTTCTCCTCATCCCGTTCCGCCACTGGGCGGTACATATGGTAGATGATGGCAGTGCCGATCCCCAGATCCGCCAGTGACATCATGGAGATGATGCTGCTGAACAGTCCGTTGATACTGTTATATTCCGCTCCCTTGGTGGCGATCAATGTCTTCTGTACCACAAATGCGGTGATCAGGAATACCGCATTTGTCAAAAACGAGGTCATGACATTGATAAATGATTTCTGTGTTCTCTTCATCGGTTACCCTTCTTTACAGGCTGTCCATAATGCAATGTATTGTCTTGTAATATTTTCCAGAGAATATTCCGGGAATTCTTCCATCGTCTCCGGTTGTGTCAGGGCATAATTCATCTGTTTTACCCAATCCACTACCGAATAGGGATCCTGTACATAGACAGCCTTCCCCTGCGTCACTTCCTCCAGGCAGGATTCCCGGGTCATTACGACCCGCTTGCCCTTCCGCATGGCTTCGATAGGTGGCATGCCAAAGCCCTCAAACACACTGGGGAACAGGAACAGGCGACAGTTCTCATACAGGCTGTCCCGCTCGGCATCGGATACGAATCCCGTCAATACTACACGGTCCTCTATCCCGTATTTTTGCAGGATCGTGTTCATTTCCCCACTGTTCTGTCCCACACCGCTGAGCACCAGTTTTTCATTGCCTGCCCATACACTGAGGACCTTCAACACCGTTTCTATATTTTTATGAGGGAGTAGGGAACTCACACAGTAAAAATATTCATCCGCCCGGATGCCATACTTTTCCGCCAAAGGCGCGAAATCGCAGGTCTTTCCTTCCGTAATGATCGGATTATATATGGTCTTCACTTTTTCTCTGACCTTCGGATAATGCCGGATCAGATCTTCTTTGCAATAATCGGAGATCGTTACAACTTTCCGGGCACTCCGGCAGGTGTACTTCCAGGCATAGTGCAGGAACATGCGTCTCGCCTTGGAGAAATACTGCGGATAGTGCAATGCCTGCAGATCATGGATTACAGCCGCATAAGGAATACTTCCACGAGTTCTCGGCTTACTGTATACCGGAATAAACATGACATCTACTCCTGCCTTTTTCGCATAGGTATCCAGATGGAGATTCTCCCACAGGATGCGCTTCGGCTGTCTGGCGCAATTCACCGGGCATGTCTCCAGGTGCATGTGTGGAAATTTCTCATAATGTTGGAACGTATCTGCGTTGTCCTGCGCCACAAATAAGACATATTGGTTTTCCGTATCATATTTTGCCAGACCGTTTAACAGATTGCGGATAAAGGATTCCGTACCGCCGCAGATACCGGGTCTGACCCATAAAAGATCTACTCCTATATACATGTCTGTCCGCTTTGCCTCCCAAAATTTTCTATTTCATGATTCCGTTGATTTCATGTTTTTATACCGGTACAGGGCCCTATCCCAGAATCATTTTTGCAGCTTCAATAGCTACGCATTCAATCAGATACCACCTGCTATACCCATTAATACGATAACAGTACAGGTATCTGTCCCGGATCCGCTTCTTAGCCGCTTTCAGATCCTTGTGATTGCTGGCGCCGCCCATGTGGAAATTCGCCAGTACCTGATCCACGGTAACGATCTGTCTGCCCTGTTTCCGCATCTGGAGGAAAAATCCGTAGTCATCATGGATGCCCAGCTGTCGAAAAGGATATTTTTTATAACATTCCGCCTTCACAAAAGTCGTAGGATGATTCCAGTCTCTGGAGGTCTGGAATTTCCGGGTTCTTGCCCTTTTCACAAAAGTACTTCCATCTGCCTTGTACATCCGGATATTGGCATACATGAGGTCACATCCCGTCTTCCGGAATGTCTCTACTGCTGTCTGGACCGCCTCCGGCTCGTACCAGTCATCACTGTTGATAATACCGATAATGTCTCCGGTAGCATTGCGGATGCCCTTGTTCATGGCATCGTAGATACCGCCGTCCGGTTCGCTGAGGACATGATAGCGGATCCCTCTCGCCTCCAGCCGGGAACGGTAGGATTCTGCAATCTCCACGGTCCTGTCCCTGCTGGCACCGTCTATGATCCAATATTCGATGTTCGTATAGGTCTGCGCCAACACCGATTCTATCGTATGTGCCAGCGTCTGCTCACTGTTGTAGGACACGGTAATAATGCTGACCAGTGGCTCCTTTTTCTCTTTCTTACCGGCATTCCGGGCAATGGTTAATGTTCCGAAAGCCTTTCTTGCCAGTTTTCCCGGCTTTCCCGGAAGATAAAACGCCATTTTAACGAAAGGATTCATCCATCCTGCGTGAAGCATATGGTGACCGGAAGTCTGTGCCAGTTCGAAGACCATATCCGGGGTACTGCGGTAAGTATCCTCCTGTGGACAGAAGAGTCCTCCCTCTCCGGATTCCGCCAGAGTTCTCAAATACTCGCATAAATGGTCGATTCGAAGCACGCTGCGTTCATTGTGATAAGTGGGAAACAGAGGCAGTTTCTGTGCCATTTTGACCAGTGTCTTATAATTTCCCTTGCAGCCGGGGCCGTAGATCATGGGAAGTCGCAGAATCGCCAGGCGGGTACCTGCAGACTTTTCCCCCGCAAACAGCCCCTGAAGTTTCTTCTCTGCCTGCCGCTTGCTGTCTCCGTAGAAGTTCGAAGGTGCCGGTTTCGTATCCGCGGTGATCCGTACCGGCTTCCGGCTGTTACTGCTGTCTCCGTAGACAATAATACTGCTGAAGTAGATATACTGTGCAACCCCGTCTGCAATAGCTTTCCTGGCTGCTTCCACGGCCAGATCACAGTTGACAGCATAGTATTCCTTTTTCTGCTCCTCTGTGAGACTACTGATATCCGCATGAGCTTTTCCGGTGACATTCAGCACACTGTCGTACCCGGACCAGTCCCTGTTTTTCCAGTCGGTTCCCCTCAGACTGACAATATCTGTCTGGTATTGTCCGTGATATTTTGTTGTAAGGTAATTATGAAAAGAAGTGCCAATATAGCTATTGGCACCCAGAATCAGTATTTTTTTCATTTTTTATCGGAATTCTCCTTATGCATTTTCATGCTCCCGGTGCCGCCTTCCACGACACCATCCTGCCTGAGTACACTTACAAAGGTACCGAAAAAGCAACGCAGATCCATGCCGAAACCGTATTTTGCCACATAGTCTCCGTCCAGCTTTGCCTTGACCGGAATCTCCAGTTCATCTCTGCCGTTGATCTGCGCCCATCCGGTGAGTCCGGGAAGCACATCATTGGCACCGTATTTATCCCGTTCTGCGATCAGATCATACTGGTTCCAGAGAGCCGGTCTCGGCCCCACGATGCTCATGTCCCCTTTGAAGATATTGAAGATCTGCGGGAGTTCATCCAGGCTGGTACGACGGAGGAATTTTCCGGTCCTGGTAATATACTGCTCCGGGTTGCTCAGCATATGGGTCGGCATATCCTTCGGCGTGTCCGTCCGCATAGTCCGGAACTTATAGATCTGAAAATGGCTCTTATGAATGCCTACCCGTTTCTGGGTAAACAGGATTGGTCCGGGAGAATCCAGTTTAATGGCAATGCACAGGATCAGAAGGATTGGTGACAATACAAGAATACCAATGCCACTTAACAGGACGTCAATGGTTCTCTTTATCGGTGTATAAGTACGGATCCGCTTCTGCGTTGCTGTCGTCATGTATCTTCTCCCTTCGTGTTGCTCTTGCCCTGTTTCCCTGCCCGGAAACCGTTCGTACTACTCTTATCAGGATGGGCCATCGGCTACTCTTCTGCCGGATGATAGGTGGTTACAATTTTTTCCACCGCCGACCGGATATCACTGTTCTCATCCATGGATTCCCGCTCCAGCTCCACCAGCTGACTGCGGAACACTTCTTCATCGAATTCAATGGGTTTGCCGATGAAGATCATCTTATTGGCTGTTTCCTTCAGTCCTTCTTCATTCATCAGCAGTTCTTCGTACATCTTCTCGCCGGGACGTAAGCCCGTAAATACGATCTGAATATCCTCCCCGACACGATAACCGGACAGTTTGATCAGATTCGTGGCCAGATCCAGGATTTTCACCGGTTCTCCCATATCCAACACAAAGATCTCTCCGCCCTTCGCATAGGCTCCCGCCTGCAGTACCAGAGATACTGCTTCCGGAATCGTCATAAAATACCGGATAATATCCGGATGGGTCACCGTCACAGGACCGCCTTCGGCAATCTGCTTCTTGAACAGTGGGATGACGCTGCCGTTACTCCCCAGTACATTGCCGAACCGGACCGCCACATAATTGGTTCCGGAGTTGCGGTTCATGGACTGGATCAGCATCTCGCAGAGACGTTTGGAAGCTCCCATGATATTCGTGGGGTTTACCGCCTTGTCCGTTGAGATCAGGACAAATTTGTCCACGCCGTAACGATCCGCTGCCTGTGCCACCTTGTAAGTTCCGAATACATTGTTTTTAATGGCTTCATGTGGGCTGTCCTCCATGAGGGGCACGTGTTTGTGTGCCGCTGCATGATACACGATATTCGGCCGGTAAGTCTCGAAAATGCTGTCGATACGCTCTTTATTCCGTACGGATGCGATCAGCACCACGAGATCCAGATCCGGATATTTGCGGATCAGCTCCTGTTGGATATCATAGGCATTATTTTCATAAATATCGAGGATGATCAGCTGCTTCGGATGATGGGCTGCCAGCTGTCTGCACAGCTCGCTTCCGATGGATCCACCGCCTCCGGTGACCAGTACGACCTTACCGCCGACATGTTCCAGCACTTCCTCCGTGTTGATACGGATCGGCTCTCTGCCCAGCAGATCCTCGATCTCCACTTCTTTCAGACTGGATACGGAGACATCGCCGTTGATCAGCTGATAGGTTCCGGGAATGGTCCGGAGTTTACATCCGGACTCCTTGCAGATATCCAGAATCTCTTTCCTCGTCTGCACACCGGCGGAGGGAATTGCAAAAATGATCTCATCAATACTATATCGTCCCACAGCATCCAGAATACTCTCTCTGCCGCCAACGATAGGCACACCACGCATAAGTTTACCATGGCATCCGGGCTGGTCATCGATAATGCACTTGGCCCGCATGCTTAAGTAACGGCTGTTCTCGATCTCCTTGAGGATCATGTCACCACCGGCTCCTGCGCCGATGATCATGACATTGACACAATGTTCCTTGCCCAATAGATTCATACGTTTGTTATTAATCAGACGTAAGATACGATAGCCGAAACGGATACAGCAGATGGCCAGTGTCAGCAGGAAAAAGTACAGCACCGAATAGCTTCTGGGCATCCGGTTGTCTGTAAATTTGCAATAGACGAACTGCGCCAGGGATGCGCAGACAGTCGCCCCCACAATGTTGACCAGTTCATTGGCACTGGCATAACGCCATACGCTGCGGTACAGTTTCCATATTACGAAAAATATCAGAGTTCCTATAATATTCGGGATCAGGAGGTTTTCACAATGTTTAAAAAACAGAGGATCAATATCCTGAAAAGAAAAATCATACCGGATATACAATGCTGCAAAGGACACCAGCAATATGGACATAATATCCAGGATCACCAATGCAATGATCCTTTGCAGAGGAACTTTTGAATTGTATTTATTCTCCATCACAGATTGCCTTTCTCCAAGCGATGAACAGCATGGTGATCGTCAGGCTGGATACTCCCCAGGAATACTCCAGCAGGCCGAATGCCACCGGAATCAGCACGAATAACTGTGCCGCTGCCGCCACAGGATCTTTCTTTTTCGCGTAGGTCTTGCCCAGCCTTATCAGAGACCACAGCGCCAGAACTGCGAATACGATCATCATCGGAACGCCGAAGTCCGTACCATATTGCAGGAAAATATTATGGGCATGTCCTACCCAGTAGTACTTATGCAGTTGGAAGCCCTGTTCGGAATAGGGATGTCCTGTCAGATTCAACTGGCTGAAATAATATTTGTAAATGGTGCTTCGTACCAACAGAGTATCCGTATCCTGATCCGGCTGCAATACCGGAATCTTATTGGCCGGGAGCTCGGTCTGCGCTTCTGCTGCCTCCGCCTTCATGGCAAGCGGAGAATGTTCCAATACGTTTTCAAAAGTATCAAAGATCCTCCCCAGAGCTGCATCCAGATATTCATCGATATCTACGAACTTTTCCGAATTCCAGGGATCCCAGGAATGAACCTTTCCCTCGCTCCACTCTCCCCAGAACCAGACCGGATGATGGAACACCGGCGGCAGATATCTGGTAGCACTGAAACAAATGGGAAATGTCAAAATCACACACAATGACAGTGCCATCAGATTCTTGAACCACTTTTTATAACTTTTCAGTTTACAGATCATCCACAGGAAGCCACCGATCATCAGAACCGCCACCACCCATCCGGTGCGCCCTATGGTCAGCAGTTCGAACGTTAACACCACACCGGCCCCCAGCCAGTAATACAGCCGGATCCACTTACTGCACCGGTTCTTGGTCACATACAGGATCTTCGCAAAGACCGCTGCCAGTACTTCCAGATAGAACAGTGCATTCAGGTTCGGATTGTTATACATACCCTGATATCTTACGCTGTCATAAGGCCGGAACACACAACAGAATCCCTGAAACACGAAAAATCCCAGTATGATACCGTTCAGGCATCCCTGGAACAGATCTTCTCTCTCCTCGGCGGTATAATCTGTCAGATAGAAACAGCCGAACATCACCAGATAGCAGAGTGGCCAGATGTAATCGCTTCTGGAGAAAATCATCAGAAACATCATCACTCCCCACACTGCCAGAAATTTCTTCTCAAGGACAGGATATTTTTTCTCAACGGCCACACGGATCACCGTATGGATCAGGGCATAACCGGTCAGGAACACTGCCAGCGCTGCCGACACTCGACCGTTCACAAAAGGATCAAACGAAGTTACTCCCACTACATAGGCAATCCCCGCAGCTCCACCCAGAATCGTCCAGAGCAGATAAGGAAGCTTATGTGCCCTGATCTCTCCCCATTTGCAATGGGACAGCAGTATCACTGCCATAATGCTGCCGGTCATATTGCGGAAAGTCTCAATATAGCCCTCTCTGCCGGAACCGGTCTTGGTTCTCTGATCGATCAGGCAGAACATGAAAAAGCAGAGGGTATATACTATCCTCTTCCATGACCATATATGAAACGTCTTGCCCTTTATTGTAAAGTCCATCTCGCTATCCTCATTTTCTTTGCTATCATTGCATACTCTTTTATATTTTAAACAATTTGCGGTATAAGTACAAGTCTTTCTTTATCATTGATTGCCTTGCCTATAAATTCTTAAGAAAACAACGGATTTACATATCAAATAGACAAACCCGATGCAACTATTCATACTTGATAAAAAAAGGAGATTTACTTATGAATACTTTAAACAGATACACTGCAGAATATCTCAGTTATTGCGAATATCGAAAACGTCTGAATTTCAAGACATTGAAAGCATATCGGATCGATTTAAACCAGTATTCTGTATTTTGTAATAGCTCCATGGATTTTCTATCAAGAAATACACTGGATCTGTATATTACAGAATTGCATAAACACTACAAGCCCAAGTCCGTCAAGCGAAAAATTGCCAGTCTGAAAGCATTTTTTCATTATCTGGAGTACGCAGATCTTTTAGTACAGAACCCTTTCGACAAACTGGATGTACATTTCCGTGAAGCCAAGCTCCTGCCCAAAACCATTCCTTTTCATTCCATTCAAAAGTTCTTGTCTGTACTCTATGCACAAAAAAATCAGGCAGCCTCTACTTATCAGTTGAGGTGCTGCCTGCGGGATATTGCTGTGATTGAGTTGTTATTCGCTACAGGAATGCGGATTTCCGAATTATGTTCCCTTCGTCCGTCGGATATCGATCTGGAGAATAACACTGTGCTGATATACGGAAAAGGATCCAAAGAACGCATCTTGCAACTCGGTAACCCTGAGGTTATTTCTGCCTTAATGTTGTATCAAGATTCATTCAAAACAGATATTTCTGCCTGTGGATATTTTTTTATCAATAAGCAAACGCATAAATTATCGGACCAATCCGTCCGTTTTATGATCAACCGCTATGCCAATCTTGCCGGAATAGAACAGCATATTACTCCCCATATGTTCCGACATTCCTTTGCCACCCTGTTGCTGGAACAGGATGTCGACATCCGCTATATTCAGAAAATGCTTGGACACAGTTCTATCAGCACGACAGAAATCTATACCCATGTATCCAGCGCTAAACAAAAAGATATTCTGGTGAATAAGCATCCTAGGAATTTTATGGTGGTTAATGAAGGATAATACACAATTATCTGATGTTGCATTAGCATAACTGTGTGGAGGTGACA
>OCAA01000103.1_pt1 | contig 109470 bp, 62 predicted proteins | sample 1538241 | NCBI WGS metagenome assembly OCAA01 (sample SAMEA2580241, study PRJEB22360) | human gut metagenome | biome: human gut; feature: human-associated habitat; material: faeces | place: Denmark | collected 2008/2010
GACGTTCTCTTCTCAATTCGGTTTCGAGATCCATCCCCCATGCGCTAAGTTCGTCAAGGTTCATACGATGCATATTCACACGATCTCTAAGTCTGTTGATGGAGTAATCAATCTGTGTTTGTGTCAGTTTCTTGCCTTGTAGTTCGAAAGTGGCTTCGGCATAAATCAGCAAGATTTCGGCAAAGCGGATGACATTGAGATTCCCATGCCCACCTACGCTCGAACCGGCCAAATCAATATCGTTATACTTTTTCAGATAAAAACCTGTACGGCTATTTGCCCCCACACGGTTATTATCTTGCAATGAAGCAAAACGAGGCAGATTAAATATCTCGTTGGCCTTATCCGTATCAGGGTCACCGTCATCTCCTCCCGGCCATTTGTCACCCGGAGCATATAAAGTCATCTTCATTCTAGGATCTCTGTTCTGGAAATAATCCACATAATGCTCTTCAGGCGACTTGTATAACGATGAGGTCTGCACACCGGTCTTTTTATAATATTCCAATCCGGTTTTTGCCGGTTTACCGTCTGTACACAGATAGGCATCCACTAATGACTTCGTTGGATTGAGACGTATATAGTCTGTCGGACTGCAAGTTTCATTGGGCAGACTTTGTGTACGGATTTCAGGTACAAAAAGGCTATATACGATGGCTTCGATATTTTTCGGATCATTCTCGACATCCCCTTCGTGATGAAATAGTTTTTCGTATTCATACAGCCCATAGGGACTGTTTTCGATGATATATTCACTCGTTTTTGCAGCCAGTTCCCACCTTTCGTTTTGCAAGGCGATACGTGCCAATATGGCTAAAGCGCCCCAGCGGTCAAGTCTTCCCAGTTTGTCGCCTGTATACCTTTCTTCAGGCATACGCTCTGCCGCCCATTTCAAATCCTCGACGAGCTGGTCGATGACTTTCTCTCTGGGAGTACGTTCGATATATGCATCTTCGGGCTGGATGACTTCTCCTACCCAAGGTACATCACCCCAAAATACCGTGAGGTAAAAGTACATAAGCGCCCGGATAGTTTTTACTTCTGCGGCATAAACGTCCTTCTTACTTTGAGCTACCTGCGCTTTATTATAGTTGTCCAGAAAATTATTGCAGCGATAAATATAGCTATACGCTCCTGTCCAATAGGTAGTGAAGGGGAAGCCGTCAGTATAAGAGTGCTTGCCTCCCGAAACCTTACTTAGTCCACTAGTAATATTCCCCCACATAACAGTTTCGGCCGTCGATTCACTCCAATTCACGAGATAGTCTTTTTGTAAAGCTTCGTAACAGGGAGGCAAGGCATTTTTAAGCTGATCTTCATTCACCCAGAATGTTACATTGTCCGGCTCGTTAGGGTTCGTTCTATCCAGAAAATCGCTACATGAGGTAACTATACCAAATAAAGCAATGATTAAAAAGTATTTTGAGTATTTCATCTTTATAGTCGTTTAATAGGTTAGAATGTTATTGATAATCCAAAAACATAGGTTTTTACTTGCGGATAGACATCTCCGCTGGTGGTCCTCACTTCAGGGTCATAAGCTCCGAAGTAATCGGTTTTAGTAAACAAGTTATCTGCCGAAGCATATACTCTAAGACTATTAATGCCAAGAGGTGCCACCATCCGGGCAGGAAAACGATAACCTATCTGAATATTCTTCAGGCGCAAGTACGATGCATCCTCTTTCCAGTAGTCACTGAAGAGCCTGTTGTGCTCCTGCGACTGATAAAGTCTGGGATAAGAAGCATTTGGATTCATAGGCGTCCATCTGTCAAGATGCTCTTTTTTAGGGATTGAGTAGTCATTGATAAACGCATGCCGAGCCTCATCCTCAAGGTAACCGGCAACTTTGCCTACTCCTTGCAAATAGAAACTGAAATCAATGCCTTTCCATTCCAAACCACCCTTGATTGCATAGGTGTAATGGGGCTCTTTCTCGCCAAACACCACTTTGTCGTAGTCATCAATTACCCCGTCGGGAGCGCCGTCAGGACCACTGATGTCCCGATACTTAATATCTCCGGGCTGTACAATGCCGTTTTGTGACGCAACAAGAGGAAATTTTGGTTTCTGGTACTTACCTGTAGTTGTATTCACCGATTCGAAGTCATACACTTGCGCCAGCCCATCAGTCAGATAACCATAGAAAGCACCTATCGGATCACCTACCCGACGATACGAACCGGAAGCCGTACTGGTCAGCGACTCCGGAGTTCCACCCAAATCGGTAATCTTATTACGGGCATCCGACAGATTGAACCCGAGATTGTAATTTACATTTCCGATCTTATCACGCCATGACAGATTAAGTTCCCATCCTTTGACATCAATCTTACCAAGATTGACATAACCTACGTTACTACTGGAAACCCCGACAATAGCCGGAACATCGGGACGAACCAATGCATCAATATTTTCTTTCTTATACCAATCAAAGTCCACATTCAGTCTATTGTTCAAAAAACTAAGGTCTACCCCGAAATTAAGCATGCGGATGGTTTCCCACTTGATGTCGGGATTACCGATTTTGTTTTGCCAAAGTCCCATAACAGGTGTATTAGAAGCTCCGATAGGATAAGACTCCTCGGTTATGATAGGTGACAAGTAGGGGTAGTAATTACCGGGAATGTTTTGATTTCCCAACTCACCCCAGGAAGCACGCAGCTTACCCGAGCTCAATACCGAAGTAGCGAACTCCATGAATTTTTCACGTGAAAAGTTCCATCCTGCCGAGAACGATGGAAAATATCCCCAACGATTGCCTTTGGCAAATCTTGAAGTTCCATCGGCACGCAGGTTAGCTTCAAACAGGTATTTACCGTCAAAAGCATAGTTGACACGACCAAAGTAAGAACGCAAAGCCCACTCGTCTTTTGTTCCGCTATTCATAAAATTAATCATTCCGGCACTAATAACGTGAATATCCTCAACCATCACATTATCACGTGTAGCCCCCAGTGTGCTTCTATTTTCCCACTCTTGCGAAAATCCCAACAATGCTCCCAACTCGTGGCGTCCTATGGTTTTATTAAAGTTCAGGGTGAATTGCAACGTTTGGGTCATAACGTCAAGATGGCTTTGTGAGATATAGTCCTTGGCATCTTCATTTGCTTTCAACGGGCTACCGTCCGAGTAATAAGACAACATCTTCGGGTTAAACTCATCCACTTGGCGGGTATATATATTTGCAGAGTACTGCATACCTACGTTCAGTCCGTCTATAATTTTGAGATCTGCATTGAAAATACCATTGAGCACACGTGTTTTCCGTTCTTCCATTCCCGACTCATAGGCTACTTGCAAGGGGTTACGCACCGAACCGTACGACCAGTTCTCACTATCTACCATCCAGCCATTCTCATCAGGAATTTGCCACATGACGGGAAGTAACGGAGACATACGCTGTGACAGGCGAAATACTCCTGATGTGCCGCTATAACCTAAGTCCTTTTTATAGAAATCGACATAGCTCATCTGTCCGGTCAGTTTCAAACGATCATATACCTCCGTGTTTACACTGATACGCGCATTATGTCTTTTGGAACTATATCCGTCACCTACAACCAGTCCATCCTGATCCAGGAAACCATACGACATAAAAAATCCGGTTTTCTCGCTTCCACCCCGTGCGCTCACATTATGCCCCGTTTGAAAAGCCCGGCTTTTGTATATTTCGTCAATCCAGTCAGTATTGGAATATTCGTTGGGATACAGTCCCGAATCATATTTATCGAAAGCCTCTTGTGTATAGGGCTTGGAAAATCCGGCAGCACTCATGGCTTCGTTGGAGAGTTCCATGTATTCCCTTCCGTTAACAAGTTCGGGCAATGCTGTGGGAGTCTGGAATCCGGCATATCCGTTATATTGAAATACTACGCTCTCTTTCTTTTCTCCTTTTTTAGTCGTTACAAGAATAACACCGTTAGCGGCACGTGCTCCATAAATGGCCGATGAGGCGGCATCTTTCAGTACGGATACGCTTTCGATGTCCGAAGGATTCAATAAGTTGATGTCTCCCCCGGCTACTCCATCAATCAAGATCAAAGGTGCTGTACTACTGTTAATAGTTCCCGTACCACGAATGTTGATACTGGGCACAGCACCCGGCTGCCCCGAAGAAGAAACGATACTAACTCCAGGCAACAATCCTTGCAGCCCCGTAGTTACGTTAGTTATAGGCCTGTTCTCAATAGCCTCCGCTTTAACCATAGATACGGCACCTGTTACATTCACTTTCTTTTGCACGCCATAACCTACAACTACTACATCTTCCAGGCTGACAGCATTCTCTTTCATCACTACGTTTACTGTCGTTGCTTTCGCTATGACGCTTTCTTCACGGTAGCCGACGTATGAGTACCGAAGTGTACTTCCATAGGGTACCTTGATGGAATACTGACCATTGATATCGGTGATTGTACCCGTAGTCGATCCTTTTACCGATACGGTGGCTCCGATGATCGGTTCCGTATTCTCGTCAGTAACTTTACCTTTCACATACAGTTCCTTCTTCTCTCCTTGTGAATCAACAGGTTCAGTTTTATTTTGATATTCTTTATTATAAAATAAAATACTGTCATCCAGGAAACGGAACCCAATGTTAGTCCCTTTTAGCAAAAGAGTTAGTGCTTTATTTACATCTGTGTCTTTTACCTCCAATGACACTTTCCTACTCGTATCCACAAATTCTTTACTATAGGCTACATTCATCGATGCCTTCTCTGCTATCTGACTGATAGCTTCTTTAAGAGGAAGCTCTTTGATACTAACCGATATTTTTTGCTGTTGTGCATAAACAAAAGCAGTGACAAATATGCACATTAGGGTTACAATACACCTTCTGCCGGTGGATGAAAAAGGAGAATCTTTTTCCATAATATTAGTCTTTAAAGTTAATAGTTCAATATCTATTAGCTAATACACAAGAGGTATTAAAAAGTATTACGGCAAATAAGTTAATGAATATTAATTCGGGAAATATAGGAGAACTTGCCGGAAATCAATCCATACTTGATAAAAAAGAAAGAAAACACTTCAAAGGTATCGTTTTTAAAAGAAAATATAAAGGGGGGATATCGTATTTTCTCATTTAATGCATAAATTAGTGTCTTTACCTGAAAAAGAATGAGCAACATCCACCTCACATATGAGTGATTCCACCAGAACCCGGCTCAATCTGAAAATTTTGGGGATTTGATTCAGGGCAATCACACCCTTAAAAATAGATTCATTCCGGTACGGAAATGAACTAAACAGTAGCTTCCAATAGTCAGTAAGAGATAACCTGTCTTAATACTGTATTTAGTTTCCTAGCTTTTATAAATAATAATTAGATCTGCACCTCAGTTTTCGTTCTACTTAAGTCGAACGATAGAACCACTTAAGTGGAACGAAAACTCATTAGGGAACGAAGAAAATAATAGTTCTAAGAAGAATTACTAAAAACTGTATTGCGTTAGATTAGTCCTTGTAACTATGAATTTAGCTCAAAATAGTACCGGAATGAATCAATTTTTAGGGATGTGATTGCCCTGAATCAAATCCCCCCAATCCCCAAGAATTACAACTGAGCCCAGAACTCTTGATACTTATAAATTTATATAGTTGGTGTCAAAAGGCAATGGTGTCAAGTACGCCTGACAATGGAAATGAAGGCAACGGAGAAGGTGGAAATGAAGACGGTGGTGAAGCACCGGATCCGGCAGCATAAGAAACGGTATTAATATGTAAAAAATCGGGCTTGACATTGTTCAAGCCCGATTTTTTCTATTATCTAAAATACTACTTTCTATCAGTTAACACCTTTATCGAATCCCGTTTTATAATATTAGGTTTCAAAAGAATCTCCGAATGTAATTCAGTTTCTTCCAAAATCTTCTGCATCAACATTTTTACAGCAATAATGCCAATATTCTCCAGTGATTGTGCAACACGAGTAATAGGAGGGTTCAAATAGTCCAGATATAAGTTATCATCAAACGAAATGATAGACATATCTTGAGGAATTCTCACTTTATGCTCATTTAATGCTTTGACGGCTCCCAAAAGAATTGTACTACTTAACGCAAATATAGCAGTAGGTTTTGTGGTAGAGTTCAGAGCCAACTTAGTCTCAATATAACCATTCTGAATCGAGAACTCATTTCCTCTTATCATTGCGTTATCCTGATAACCAGCTTCGCGAAGCGCATCAAGATACCCGCGCACACGTTCCTTAGTCGTTATAGAAATATCCGGCCCCTGAATACAGAGAATCTTACTATGCCCCGATTCTAATAATAATTTCGTTGCCTGATAAGCACCTACATAATTATCAGTAGCTACGTATGGCAAATTATGCTTCTCAAAATAGCGGTCAATTAGCACAATCGGAGTTTTAGTACTAATTTCCTCGAGTTTAGAAGGGTTTTCACCGGTTGGAACCAAAATAATGCCGTCTATTTTACGCGATAGAAGCGAATCGATAGCTTTATTTTCCTGAACAGGATCTTCCAGGGTATCGATAAGCATGACAGTATAATTATAACGTTGTGCTTCACGGATGACAACACTTGCTATATTGGCAAAAAAAGGATTATCTATGTGTGGTACAAGAAGGCCTATAGTATATGTCGTGTTATTGCGCAAACTTTGCGCAACTATATCAGGCTGATAGTCCAATTCTTTAACGGACTGCAAAATAACCTCCTTAGCAGACTGGCTGATCCTATATTTCTCTGATTTCCCATTTAACACTCTGGAAATCGTAGAGATAGAGTACCCAGTTTTCTTTGATACATCAATCAGAGTTTTCTTCATTACTGGTTGTTTTTTGCAAAAATAACATTTTATTTGAGAAAAAAGCAAGAAAAATATTTTGTTTTGAAAAAAATTTCTATATTTGCACAAACGATTGCGCATCGTTTACGATTCAATTCGCCTTAATACTTAATACTCATTATATGGACACAAAGAAGAAAATCGTAGTGATAGGTAGCAGTAATACGGATATGGTTATCAAATCAGACCGTCTACCAAAACCAGGAGAAACAATTCTGGGAGGAAACTTCTTAATGAATCATGGTGGCAAAGGAGCTAACCAAGCTGTAGCTGCTGCTAGATTAGGAGGAGATGTCACTTTCATATGTAAAATAGGAAATGACATTTTCGGAAATGAAACCTTGGAAATGTTTCACAAAGAAGGAATCGACACTACTTATGTAGGAATTACCCCGCAGGAACCATCAGGAGTAGCTCTTATCAATGTCGACAAAAAAGGGGAAAACTGCATTGTTGTTGCTTCCGGAGCCAACGGGACTTTATCGGTTGACGACATACAACGTGCAGAATCTACCATCAAACAGGCATCCATCGTCATTATGCAGTTGGAAACTCCAATCGAGAGTGTCACTTATGCAGCCAAAATGGCGAAAAAAGATGGAATTACCGTTATATTAAATCCCGCCCCTGCCCCTACTCAACAACTACCTGACGATTTATTAGCCAATGTCGACATTCTTATTCCTAATGTCACAGAGGCTGAAATCATCTCGGGAATGCACATTACAGATGATGAATCGGCAAAAGAAGCGATTCGTTATATTAGTTCGAAAGGCATAAAAACTGTCATTATTACGATGGGAGCCAAAGGAGCTCTCGCTTATGAAAATAACAAGTTTACCCACATTCCAGCTTTCAAAGTAGAAGCAGTAGACACAACCGCTGCCGGAGATACATTCTGCGGCGGACTGTGCGTAGCTCTGTCTGAGGGCAAAAATCTAAAAGATGCAATTATATTTGCAAGTAAAGCCTCTTCTATTTCTGTTACCAGAATGGGAGCACAAGTATCTATACCTTTGAGAAAAGAAATACAATAATCATCCTTAATTCTGTTATTATGATAAAACAATGTTCAATCCACGGTCTATTGACAAGTATGTTGTTAATAGTATTTTCTTTGATGAGCAATGATGCTATTGCCCAGAAGGCAATAAGAGGTACAGTCCTCGATGAAGCAAATGAACCCATTATCGGTGCCAGTGTCCTTGTTAAAGGTACAACAAATGGTTCTATTACAGGAGTTGATGGATCCTTCAATGTAAAAGCGAATCCTTCTGATGTATTGGTTATATCTTATGTAGGTTATGCAACTGTTGAACAACAAGTAGGAAATCAGACACAACTTGTAATACACCTGCGCGAAGACTCGAAAGTACTTAATGATGTTGTAGTAATCGGCTACGGCTCTACCACAAAGAAAGAGCTTACAGGATCGGTTACCAGCATGAAGAAAGATGACCTCAATCCCGGAACATTCACCAATGCTATGGGAATGTTGCAAGGAAAAGTGGCAGGATTACAAATTATCAACCCGAACGGTGCTGATCCGACAGCCAAATATGAAGTATTACTTCGCGGAACAAACACGCTTTCCGCAGGCCAAGGTCCATTAATTATTATTGATGGGGTGGCAGGTGCAGATATCAGAAATATCAACTTCCAGGAAGTGGAATCTATAGACGTATTAAAAGATGGTTCGGCAGCTGCTATTTATGGAACAAGAGGTACGAATGGAGTAATCATCGTCACAACTAAACGTGCAAGAAGTGGCAAAACGGAAGTTTCCTATGATGGGCAGCTCACCGTGGGAGTCGTTTCACGCAGAGCAAAACCTTTATCGGCAAGCGAATACAAATCTGTTATCAAGGAGTATCGCCCAGAATTGGAAAGTTATATCTTTGACAGTGATACCGATTGGTTTAAAGAAATTACACAAACTCCGTTCAGCCATAAGCACAACTTGTCTATATCCGGAGGTTCCGAGAAGTTCTCACATCACACATCTTTCAATTATGAAAAGAGCGATGGCTTGCAAAAGCATAATAGCTCCGAAAAGCTAATGGCACGTACCAATATTCGCCAGTCATTATTAGATAAATGGGTCGATTTGGATTATAACCTGAATATCATTCATCGCAAATACAGTCCTTCCTCTACAAGTGCTTTTATGCAGGCATTTACCCATAATCCAACAGAGCCTGTTTATGACGACAGCGATCCAGATGCCGGAGGATATAGCCGTATCAAAGCAATGGAATATTACAATCCGGTAGCGATCATTAACGAAAGGAACATGGAAAGTAAGAATGATAATTATGGTGCAAATATTCGTGCAACTCTAAACATATTGCCTATAAAAGGATTAAAATGGGAGAATTTTGTTTCATACGACAAAGAACAATATGAAACACGTGAATATTACACACATTATTATCCTAGTTTAATAGGAACAAACGGGCAAGCCTATATTGAAAACTATCAGGAAAACGATACACAATATGAGTCTACTTTAAATTACTCGAATATTTTCGGAAAACATTCTATTCAGGCATTACTCGGATATACATACCAGTATACTTATAGCACATCTGCATCCATGACTAATTCCGGTTTCGACTTCGATGACAACCAGACTCATAACATCGGGACAGGAACAAATCTTACTGAAGGCAAAGCCAGTATGTCATCCAATAAAGAAGATAATACATATATCGGATTCTTCGGACGTTTCATGTACAACTACGATGATAAATATCTTTTGTCTGCTTCACTACGTCGTGATGGTTCCAGCCGTTTCGGTGACAATAATAAGTGGGGATGGTTCCCGGCTGTCAGCGTAGGTTGGCGTATAAATAAAGAGAAATTCCTCTCGAATGTCAAATGGATCGATGATTTAAAATTGAGAGCCGGATACGGAGTTACCGGTAACCAGGATTTCTCAAACTACAAATCTTTGATGATGATGACTACAGCCGGTAAATTCTATTACAATGGCCAATGGATCAATACTTATCAACCTGCAAGTAATGCAAATCCGGATCTAAAATGGGAGAAAAAAGCAGAGTTCAACGTTGGTGTTGATATGACAATGTTTGATAACCGCCTTTCATTCACTTTCGATTATTACAAACGGACTACATCAAACTTGTTGTATGACTACATTGTGCCAACACCTCCTTATGTATATAATACCTTGTTTACGAATGTTGGAAAAGTAACTAACGAAGGAGTTGAATTAACAATATCCGGTACCCCTTTTAACACTAGAGACTTTACATGGAATACCTCACTGACCGTTTCACACAATAAAAACAAATTGGTGAAATTCACTAATGACGAGTTTACTAACGGAACGTACAAGGTGGGATGGTCTACAAGTGCTGCCTGCTACACTCAACGTCTGATAGAAGGGCAGTCATTGGGTACTTTCTACGGCCCTATATGGTTAGGAACTGATACAGATGGAAAAGACGTATTGTTAGGACAAAATGCGGACGGTTCCGTACCGGAAGAACAATGGGAAAAAATTGGTTGTGCCTATCCGGATGCCACTCTTAGCTGGAGTAATACCTTCAGATATAAGAAATTCGACTTGAGCTTCTCACTACGTGCATCTATCGGCGGAGAAATTCTGAATAACTATGCGATGGAATATGAAAATCTAAGCAGCATCGGACTTAGAAATATCTCATCAAACTGGTTATCTCAAACGAATTTCACAAGTACGACCTATAAATATTCCTCCAAATACATAGAGGATGCTTCTTATTTAAAACTGGATAATGTAACCTTTGGATATACTTGGGATTTCACATCCAAAATGATAAAAAGACTAAGATTGTCTCTTACTGCACAGAATGTATTCTGTATCACCGGTTATTCTGGTGTCGACCCAGAAGTTGCTCTTTCCGGACTGGAACCCGGTATGGAAAGTTTGAGCTATTATCCGCGTACAACAGAATTTACTTTTGGAGTTAATATAGTATTCTAAAAAAAATAAGATTACCATGAAAAAGACAAATATAATATTAAGTTTCGTTATCTGTATATTATTATACGGATGTACCGATCTTAGCGAAACTGTATACACAGGAGTAGCGATGAATGACTTCTTTAAAAATGAGAAAGAACTGGTAGCCAATGCAGGTAGAGCGTATACGAAATTACAAGGATACAATTCCGAACAAAGTTTATGGACATTGCTTTTACAAGCTTCTGATGAATGTGCCGTTCCCGCTTGTGGTGGTTCCTGGTACAGCAATGGACGTTATGAAGAAATCCAGACGAATAAAATTCCACCTGCAAATAAATTATTGACAAGGGGATGGAACTGGATATTTAATGGTATTGCTGCATGTAATGAAATTATTTACGAAACGGAATTATCACCTATCCAGTTTGAAGGAAAAGAGAAGATTATAGCTGAAATGAAAATATTGCGTGCTTTCTACTATTATCAAGCCATTTCTTGTTGGGGAAACGTACCTTTCACAACTGACTACACGGAAACCGGATACCCGGAACAAAAAAGTCGTGAATATATTTTCAACTATCTGGAAAAAGAAATTAATGACAATATCGAGTTCCTAGACAGGGAGCCTTCAGATACTAATTATGGACGGGCCACACAAGCTGCCGCTTATTGCATTCTTGCGAAAATGTATCTGAATGCAGAAGCATGGTTCGGTACTCCAATGTATGACAAAGCAGAGAAAGCCTGTAAAGATATTATGGATATAGGTGCTTACAGCATTGAAGACTCTTATTCTACTAATTTTGATATAAAAAATGAAGATTCTAAGGAGAATATCTTTGTAATCCTGTATGACAGAGTATATACTAGCGGTGACAGTAACTCATTTTATCTGCATACGCTGACACTGGAAGCTGCATCACAAGCAACATTTAATATTCCGGCAGCTCCATGGTCGGGTTTTCTCTGCCAACCGGACTTTTTCCAAACATACGCAGAACAAGATCTTCGCAGAAGTCAGAGCTGGTTATACGGTCCTCAAGTAGACTTAAGCGGAAAGGATCTTGGTTTCGAATATACTCCTGTCTTCCCCGAAGAAAAATATTACAATAGCAACGGAGGACGTGGTACATACGACGGTGCACGCTGCTGGAAATGGCATTACCAGACTGATGGTTCTTTAAAAGAATATACAGTTAGTATGGACAACGACTTTGCCATCTTCCGTTATGCCGATGTGGTATTAATGTACGTAGAGGCTTTGGTACGACAAAACAGAACAAGTGAAGCTATCCAACTGGCAGACTTCAAGAAGATTCGTACAAGAGCAGGTCTTGATGCATATACCACAAGCCAATTGACGATTGATGAACTTTATGCAGAACGAGGCAGAGAACTGGCATGGGAAGGATGGCGCCATGAAGATATGATACGTTTCGGAAAATATCTGAAAAAATATTGGGCACACCCTGACCAAAGTTCAGAAACTTTTAGAAATGTATTTCCAATTCCTACGGATATTTTAAATGCAAATCCAAAATTATCTCAAAACAAAGATTATTAACCACAATTGGAAGGTTCACATAGAAAAGTGTACCTTCCAACAAATCAACCCTGATAAGTATGAAAAAGCCAATCATCTTTTTACTTGTTTTAATTACCAACATCTTATTTATCTCTGCACAGAAAATTTCAAAGACAGAGTTAAAAGACAAAATAGCCGGAGCTTGGATCGGGCAAATGGTAGGAAATATATATGGACTTCCTTTTGAGAACAAGTTTGTAGATGAACCTGCCCCGGAATCCAGATTTCCATTCGGTTACACTAAAAATATAGATAAATTGCAGAAGTATAACGGTGCATTCTCTGATGACGATACTGATGTTGAGTATATCTACTTACTATTAATGGAGAAATATGGCGTAGAACCTACTTATGCCAATATGCGTGAAGGATGGATGTATCATATCCGTGACCGTGTATGGCTAGCCAATAGGGCTGCACTCGGATTAATGCATCTTGGATTCACCCCTCCGTTCACCGGTGACGAAAATCTGAATCCCCACTGGTATCAGATCGACCCTCAATTGATTAACGAGATATGGGCGTATACAGCACCGGGAATGATTTCGTATGCTGCAGGAAAAAGTGATTGGGCGGCCCGTATCACAAGCGATTCGTGGGCGGTATCTCCCACTGTCCTATATGGTGCAATGTACGCTGACGCTTTTTTCTGCAAGGATATCCGCAAACTGATTACACGAGCCTTGAAAGAACTGCCTGCTGATGACAGATATGCGATAGCTGTAAAAGAGATGATTGCTTTATATGACAAATATCCTAAAGATTGGGTAAAAGCACGTCAAATCATGGCTAAAAAATATTACATAGATGAACCAGCCATGACAAAAACAATCTGGAATGCTAATCTGAACGGATTATGCGGGATTTTGGCTATGTTGTATGGCGAAGGAGATTTCCAACGGACATTGGATTTAAGCTGTGCAATGGGATTTGACTGCGACAATCAGGCAGCCACTATCTCCGGACTTCTAGGAGTAATGTATGGTGCAAAGTCTCTTCCCGAAAGTTTGACCAAACCTATCGAAGGCTGGGAAAAGCCCTTCAATGACCGATATATCAATATCACCAGGTTTGATATGCCTGATGCTTCCATTGAAGACATGATTGAACGTACTTACAACAAAGCAATCGAACTGGTTTGTGCCAAAGGAGGAAAAGTAAAGGGTGATATGGTATATGTTAACCCCAAAGCACAATTCATCCCCCCTATGGAATTCTGTATCGGTCCGAATCCGGACTTGGAAATCGGACAGCCTACCGATTACTCATTTGCCTGCAGAACAAACGCTGATTTCAAATGGGAACTGGTAAAAGGTAAACTTCCGGTAGGAGTTACATTCCAAAACGGTAAACTGGCAGGAACTCCTACAGAAGCCGGCAAATATCCAATTACCCTTCAATTAAGCGCAAATAACAAGAACTCAATTACTAAAGACTTTGAGTTATTGGTTAAAACCAAGAATATAGCCCCCAAGGCTGACACTATTTACGCAAATATCCGCAAACTAAACGAAGAAGTACTCGATTCTTGCTGGATTACCTTTGGAAAACCGATGTACGCAACAAATGTAGAAGTAATTAATGACGGAGTCAAAGATGGCGTAGGATCTGTATTTTATTCATTAGCGGCCAAAAGTAATCTGCCTAAAATAGACTATTTCGGATACGGTTGGAAAGAAGAGCATAACATCAATATGCTTGTTTTAGATATGGGCTGTCTGGAAGAGTTCGGAGGATGGTTTACTTCTCTAAACATTCAATATCTTGGAAATGACGGACATTGGTATGACGTAGGTAAATTCAAATCAACTCCGGCACTTCCCGAAACCGATATTGTATTTTTCCAACCTCCGTTTGCACAATATGTTTTGGAATTCCCGGCAGTAAAAACCAAGGGAATACGCGTACTAATGGATGCAAAAGTGCAGGAACACTGGCATAAATACACAAAGAATGTATCATCATTCATCTCTATCACCGAGTTGGGAGTTTATGAGAAATAAAGGAGGAGAAAAATGAGGAAAATAATTACGATATGTATTATAGGGCTTTTTGCTCTCAACGTACAAGCCCAGCCTGTAAAAACTTTAAAGTTATCTGATAAAGAACTTTTAGATAAGATTAAAGGAGGATGGGCCGGACAAACCATTGGTGTCGTTTTCGGAGCACCTACAGAGTTTAAGTTCACGGGAACTTATATTCAAGATTACCAGCCAATCCCCTGGGCGGAAGGTTACGTTAAATATTGGTGGGAAAAGAAACCCGGATTATTCGATGATATTTATAACGATTGCACGTTTGTTGAGGCATTTGATGAACTTGGCCTAGATTGTTCACAAGAAGAACTTGCCAAAAGATTTGCATTCGCTGATTATCATTTGGCCCATGCTAACCAAGCAGGCAGATATAATATCCGCCAAGGTATCATGCCACCGGCTTCCGGTCATTGGTTGAATAACCCACATGCAGACGATCTGGATTTCCAGATCGAAGCAGACTTCATTGGTCTGATGGCTCCGGCAATGCTGCCGGAAGCATTGGATATCGCCTCCAGAGTAGGCCACATTATGAACAGTGGTGACGGTTTTTATGGCGGTGCTTTCGTAGCAGCTCTTTATAGCTCCGCTTTCTATGAAAAAAGTCCTGAAGCGATTCTAAAAACCGCAATCTCTGTCATACCTGAAGAGAGTACATTCCATCAATGTATTCAGGATGTAATCAATTTCCATTCTTTGCACCCGGACAACTGGAAAGATTGCTGGTACTTCCTGCAAGAAAAATGGAACTGTGATGTAGGATGTCCCAAAGGCGTATTTCTAAACTTTAATATTGACGCCAAGCTCAATTCCGCTTTCGTAGCATTAGCTATGCTCTACGGTAAAGGAGACTTCACCAACTCTGTCGATATTGCAACACGCTGCGGACAAGATTCTGACTGTAATCCGTCTACAGTCGGCGGTGTACTCGGCGTCATGTATGGGTATGATAAAATCCCTTCATTCTGGTTAAACCCTTTGAAAGAAGTAGAAGACTTTACATTTGAAGGAACGAATATGTCGTTGGCAAAAGCATACCAAATGAGTTTCGATCAAGCTAAACAACTCATAGTCAAAACAGGTGGAAAAGTATCTGGTGGGGAGATAGAAATTCCAATCAAAAAGGCGGATGTACTTCCTTTAGAACAAAATTTCGAAAACACCTATCCGCTTTATAGAGAACGCAAAGACTGCTTCCTGACAGATACATTTGAATTTGATTTCAATGGTAACGGATTTGTTATCTGGGGCAACATTTGCTGCACAAGAAGTATTACTCCCGATTATATCAATCGGGTATCTACACGCCACATCGGTTCCGAGGTGTTCGGATTGGCAGAGCCCAATGACCCTTACGTTGCTAAAGTGGAAATATGGATTGACGGAGAACTGGACCATGTAGCAGCTTTACCCATGAGAAACACAGACCGCAAAGTAGAACCAGCCTGGAAATACCTCATGAAGGAAGGAAGACACCACGTTAAAATGAAATGGCTGAACCGCAAAAAAGACTACATTATTCGTATCAACGACATAATGTATTATTCAGAGAAAAAAGAACATGATAGATTTTACTTTAATAAATAAGTTAAGATGAAAAAAGTCCTGATTAACATCATTCTACTATTTACCTTTTCCATATCGGGAATGGCACAAATAGAATATGGAAAAACAGTTGAAATAAGTAAAGAGGTACTGCTCGACAAAATTAAAGGAGGCTGGGCCGGACAAACCATAGGATGCACCTATGGCGGTCCTACAGAATTTAAATACAGAGGAGCGATCATTCATGAGAAAACTCCAATAATCTGGTATGATGACTATTGCAAGGACATCTTTGCAGAAGATCCGGGATTGTATGATGATGTATATATGGATCTTACCTTTCTGGAAGTAATGCAAAAAGAAGGGATAAATGCCCCTGCCGAATCATTTGCCAAAGCCTTTGCAAATGCAGATTACAAATTATGGCATGCCAACCAGGCAGCCAGATATAACATATTACACGGTATTATGCCACCGGCATCCGGACATTGGAAAAATAATCCGCACGCTGACGATATTGATTTCCAGATTGAAGCAGACTTCATTGGAATGATATGTCCGGGGATGGTAAATACCGCCTCCAATTTTTCGGACAAGATAGGGCATATCATGAACTACGGCGACGGATGGTATGGAGGTGTATACATGGGAGCAATGTATGCATTGGCTTACGTAAATAACGACATTTATACAATTGTCACGGAAGCTCTTAAAACAATACCCGAACAAAGTAAATTTCACCGTTGCATCACAGACGTTATTAAATATTGGAAACAATATCCCGATGACTGGCGTAAATGCTGGCTGGAAATAGAAAACCGTCATGCTTTTGAGATTGGCTGCCCGGAAGGGGTATTCAATGCATTTAACATTGATGCCACTATCAATGCGGCTTACTGTGTGATGGGACTTTTATATGGCAACGGCGACTTTTTCAAAACAATGGATATAGCCACTCGTTGCGGACAAGATTCCGACTGTAACCCGGCAACTGCCGCAGGAATTCTTGGAGTCATACAAGGCTACAAGGCTATCCCCGAATACTGGAAACCGGCACTCGAAAGATGTGAAAATATTAAGTTCCCCTACACAGATATCTCTTTAAGTTCTGTATACGACATTAATCTCAAACTATTGAGTGATGTATTAAAAGCAAACGGAGGAAAAATAAAAGGAGATAAATACTATACCACGATTCAGAAGCCAAAAACCGTAGCATGGGAAGTTTCTTTTGAAGGCTTATATCCTTCTGAAAGAAGAGTTATCAAATATGATCTCGGTACAGAAAAAACATTTGAGTTCAATGGCAAGGGAGTTGTTTTAATGGGGATGATCAGACAAGATGCTAAAGATAGTAATGACAATTACATCGCCATCTTGGAGGCCTACATTGACGGCAAGAAAGTAGAAACCATAGAAATGCCTTATGACTACATAAAAAGAAAGTATGACATTTTCTATAATTATGATTTAGAGGAAGGACCTCACAAACTGGTTATTAAATGGATTAATCCAAATGAAAAATATGCCGTTCAATGTAAAGACATGGTGGTTTATTCATCCACACCGGCAGAGCCAATCAATCCTTATAAATAAAAGAGAGAAGCCATGAATAGAAAACTACTCCTATTATTAGCCTTATTATTATTTTCCTACGGATTGTCATCATGTTCGTCTGATGATAACAGTCCGTCCGAAGGCGAACAGACCGATACACCGGAACTGTTTACCAAACGCTATAATCCCGATCAAAGTTTTTACAGCAAAATATTAGGACAAGAAATCAAATATTCCGTATTACTGCCTCAAGAGTATCTATCGGAAAGTACGGGTAAATATGGAGTAGTTTTCCTTCTACATGGCTGGGGAGGAAACCAAAGTTCATGGGGACCTTCAGGTCTGAATATTCAAAGCATAGCTGATGCGCAAACCAGCAATGGTAGTATTCGCCCATTGATCTACATCATGCCGGAAGGTTTCAACACTTATTTTTGCAACCGCTATGACGGAAAGTTCAACTATATGGATATGTTCATTAATGAACTCGTACCCCTGATTGATAAGCGGTTCCGAACAACAGCCAGTAAGACGGAAAGAGCTGTTGCCGGATTCTCTATGGGAGGTTTCGGGGCATTAAGTATAGCATCGCAACATCCTGAAACATTCTCGGTATCAATAGGATTAAGTCCCTCTCTAAATACAGATGAACAATACATCTCTTTGTCACAAGACGGTTGGAATCTTCAATGGGGAAACAACTTCGGAGGAAGCGGCCAGACAGGAACAGGCAGGCTGACAAGCTATTATAAAAGCCAATGTCCGCTACACTTTTTCAAGGATAAACCAAGTTCCACATTTCAAACAGTACGGTATTACATAGACTGCGGTGATGATGAAGAAAGACTATATGCAGGAAACGGTGAATTACATTCTCTATTACGGGACAAAAATATCAAGCACGAATATCGTGTACGAAACGGTGCCCATACTGACAGTTATTGGCGTGAATCCATGAAAGAGGCACTGCCTTTTATCGAACGTTCATTCAAAGGAGAAAACTATCCGCAGGAAACTCTGAAAAAATTCACAGAGGAATTACATGCTACTAATAAAAACATAAAAGTAGGTAATTCCAATATCGAACTATGGCTACCGGATGACTACAATTCCGAACTAACTTACAAAGTTCTTTATTACAGCAAAGGAGAAGGTAATGTTGATCTTACAACAAAGAAGGTAGCAGTGGCATTAGATTCTCTTATGCAAATCAAACGTATGATAATCGCAGGTTTTAATGTGAAAGAAATGATTCTAAATGAAACAAATTTTTCAGCTATTACCGATGCTGTGGAAAAGACGGTTCATACGGAAAGCAATGCAGATTTCAGATTAGGATTAACATACGGTTCAGAAGCTGATTACTTATACAATCAGTCAACAGGCAATGCCCCTGCTATCAACTTTTTCTTTGCAGAAGACGCAGATATTATCAACCTTTCTGCCGAGAATCGTGCCAAAATCTATTATTTGGACATAACAGACGAAGGCAGCAACTACAATAGCATCTTTACTCTGTTCAATGGATTGCGAGGTGCAGAAGCTCCGGTGCAATATCGTGTCAGAAACGGACTGGATAGTGAACAGTCCGCCCAAACAGGTATTTATTCAATGAGTTATTATATTGGTGAACAGTTAATAAAGAAATAATATGAAGAAGATACTGTTATATATTATCCTATTTCTATCAGGTATAGATGGAGCTTGGGCACTTCCCATAGAAAAAGAAGGGATGAGTATTTACAGTCCGTCCCTAAAGCAAGAAGTCTCCTACTCCATTATCTTACCGGAAGGTTATGAACATTCAGATACAGAATATCCAGTCTTATACATGTTTCATGGAATAGGAGGTGATTATACCAGTTGGCTCGAATACGGCAACGTTGCCCGTGTAATGGACAAAATGATAAAAGAAGGAAAGATTCAACCTTTCATTATGGTTATTCCTGACGGTTACCTGTCTTATTACAGTGACACTTATGATGACAGCTCCCTTTATGAAACTTTCTTTATCAAAGAACTGGTTCCATATATAGATAACAACTATCGCACTCGCAAGGATATTAATGGACGTTCGATCATTGGTTTCTCTATGGGAGGATTCGGAGCATTATCCGTTAGTCTGCGCAACCGCCACTTATTCGGCTCTGTCGTTGCGTTATCGCCATCCATCCGTACAGAAAAACAATACATAGAAGAAGGGCCACAAAAAGGATGGGACAATCAATGGGGACGGATTTTCGGAGGAGTGGGAAAGAATGGTAAGCAGCGCCTAACCAGTTACTATAAACAACATTCACCCTACCACATTCTTTCCACCCTCCGCAATTCCGATTTAAAAGGATTTGGCATCATGCTGGATATTGGAGATAAAGAAGGTACTCTTTGCGAAAGTAATGAAGAACTGCACCGATTATTACTGGAAAGACAAATACCTCATGAATGGGAAGTACGTTCAGGAGGACATGATTTCGCCTGCTGGAATACTGCACTGCCCAAAGCATTCAGATTCATAAACGAATATTTCAATGGGAAGCAGTCAGGAAATAGTGAGAGTAGTCTTCCGAATGAGACTCCGTTTATCCAAACAGCCAATGCAACGGTCTATTATCCGGAACAGGCTCAAGGAAGCACAAGAAAATATCCTATTATCTATGTACAGGGAGAAATCAACGAACAACAGCAAAAGGTTCTCGTCAGTCAGTTTCATCAAATGGTAGATGAGAATAAAACATGGCCTGCAGTTCTTAGTTTCGTAAAGGCTAACACAGACCTGTCAGAAACAATTTCTGATATAGAAAAGCAACTCTCCGGCATCAGAGGTTCCCAACGTATGCGGGCTTTAATCACTTTGGGAGATAATATCAAAGAAGGTATAGAAGCCATTCAGAGAGAAAATTTGTTTACCGGCATAGTCTGTGTTAATGCCATCGGCAACGAGAATGATGCTCAAAATCTTATAAAAGCAGTCAACTCTCACAAAAGATATCCCAGATGCTGGATAGAGATACTACCCGAATCAAAAGAATATGGTTTTAGTAGTAATATACATATCCTTTTGAAAGAATCGGACCTGGAACATGAGTTCCGGTCAAGAAAATGTAAGGAAGCCAATGTTTTCACTTATTGGGAAGATTGGATACTATATTTAAATAACAGAATTCATGTTTAACAATTAAATACTAATAGTATGTTCACAGTAAACAGTTATTTATTGGCAGTTATATTCTGCATCGTAACCATGATTTGTTGGGGTTCCTGGGGTAATACCCAAAAACTAGTTTCCAAAAATTGGCGTTATGAACTTTTTTATTGGGATTATGTGATTGGAATGGTATTGTTCACCATCTTACTAGGCTTCACAATGGGTAGTCATGGAGATACCGGACGTTCATTCCTGGAAGATCTGGGACAAGCATCAGGAGACAGCATTGGTTGGGTTATCTTGGGGGGCGTAATATTTAATGCTTCAAACATTCTTCTTTCAGCGTCTATTTCCTTGGCTGGTATGTCTGTTGCTTTTCCTTTAGGAGTTGGCATTGCATTGGTATTAGGGGTAATCGTCAATTATCTGGGAATTCCAACTGGTAATCCTTTGCTTTTATTTGGCGGTGTAGCTCTCATTGTCATTGCTATCATTTGCAATGGAGTGGCTTCCGGAAAAATGCAAAAGGGAGAAGAAAGCAGGAAAAACAACAAAAAGGGAATTATCATTGCATTAATTGCCGGTGTACTGATGTCTTTGTTCTACAGGTTCGTAGTGAAAGGTATGGACGTAGAAAACTTCAATTCTCCTGCTATAGGAATGATGACTCCTTATTCTGCCATCTTTGTTTTTTCAATAGGCGTATTACTAAGCAATTTTGTTTTCAACACATTAGTAATGAAATATCCTTTTGTTGGAGAAAAAGTCAGCTACTCCGAATACTTTAAAGGAAACACGAAAACTCATATATGCGGAATGCTTGGTGGAGCGATATGGGGACTTGGTTCCGCGTTCAGCTATATCGCATCAGGAGAAGCTGGTCCGGCGGTATCTTATGCACTAGGACAAGGCGCACCACTTATTGCCGCTATTTGGGGAGTATTTATCTGGAAAGAATTTAAAGGTTCAACGAAATCTGTTAATCAACTACTGGCCTTGATGTTTATCTTCTTCCTGGTTGGTTTGGGAATGATAGTAGTTGCCGGAAACTAATTATTAACCTTAAATAGAACAACATGAAAAAGTATTTTTACTTATTAGCCATGCTGGCAGTAGTACTAGGTACGACTGCTTGCAGTGATGATGACAATCATCCCAGTACAAACATTCTGGATAAACCGGAAGTTACTGTTCCTGATGTAAAAGAGAGTTCTGCTGTTATTACATGGAAAGCCATAGGAAACGCAACAGCTTATATTTATAGCTTGAACAACGGTAGTGAACAAAGTACTGACCAAAATACAATTCAACTGACAGGTTTAGAGCCGGAAAAAAGTTATACATTCAAAGTAAAAGCTCAAAAAACCGGATCAATCTATTTTGAAGATTCAGACTATGCAGAAATCACTTTTACAACAACCTCTGAAGTAACAGTTTATCGGATAGCCACTTTTGCGGACGACTGGGATAAATGGTATTACGAATATAATGATAATGGTACTGTAAAACGTGTATACAGGTTATATGAAGGAGAATTGGATAGAGAATGGCTCTTTGCTTATGACGGAAATAATATCACAGTGACAGGTAAGAACGCATATAACATGACTTTAAATGACCAAGGTTATGTTGCAACTTTTGTAGATGGTTCCAACACTTACGAATATACTTATGATGAGAATGGCTACATGACCAAAGTTGAAAAGAATGGCAATATTGCATCTAACATCACCATAGAAAATGGAAATATTATGCAATGGACCAGATTTTCAGATGGAGTAGAGCAGTTTAAAGTTCAGACCTATTCTGCCGTGCCTAATGTGAGCGGAGCACATTGCATCTATGCGGAAAGCAGTGGAGCTAGTCGTTGGCTGGTTGAAACTGGTCTCTTTGGAAAAGCTTCGGCTAATTGCCATACGAGCAGTGGTTGGCAACATTCATCCAGTACAGCTACTTACACATTCGAATATGACGAAAATAGTTGTATCAAAGAGGAAAGCAAAAACTATGACGGATATATAGAGAATTTCTATTATACATATTTCTCCGAATAGCACTTTATGAAATAACTAATTCATGGAGGTGTGTCTAGAAGTCTGGCGCACCTCCATTTTTTATAAAGTTATTAGAGACTTTAGACTGTTATATCCAGTAAAACCTCTCCCCTTACATTCAGCACCTTAATCCTCAATTCATCGTTCTTCTTCTCCAGAATCATCACCGTAGCACTGTCCATCTTATATCCTCCACCAATAATAACCGGATAATTATTACCCAGTTCCCCTTTCGGATGGTAAGCGTATTTATGAGTATGTGCGTTCAGGCTGATATTGAAAGGTGCTTTTTCTAATAATTTAGTCCAAAGATTCGCACAGAGATTCTTTTCATAATTACCGTAAAGCGGAATATGATGAATAAGGACACGTTTCTTTGCTTTCTTGAATTCTTTGGCAGACAGTTCTTTTTTCAGAAAATCAACCTGTTCATTACGCAATTGAGTAAAATCGTTCAAGCCATAATATACCCAATGGTCGTCCGGTTTATCTTCTCCACAATCCAACATGACGATACGGGTGTCTCCCCAGTTAAAAGAGGCATAAGTTTTATCTCCCACATAATCAAAATGGTCACGCAAACCGATAGAATAGGCATTGCGGATTTCATGGTTGCCACGCATAAAGAAAGTCGGTATGCGATCGCCACACACTCCTTCGGTCAGTTCACTGATAAATGTGGTTGCCTGCTCGTGATCCACAGGATCATCCACACAGTCACCATTGAAAACAACAAAATCATATTTAACATCCTGTATTTGTTTACATAGAGTACGGAAAGTATTGGTATGTTGATGCAAATCATTAAAAACAATAGCGGTAAAAGACTCTGTATCAGCAACAGGAAGAGTAAATTCACTGAAGGTCGATTGTGCTGTATTTCCAAATACCTTTTTATATGCCTGATAAAGCAACATCTCTTGCGAACACACACGATAATAATATTTCTGTCCGGGCTGCAAGCCATCTATACGTATTTTATGCAGCTTGTTATTGCAGACCACCTGACCGTCAACAATCATACGCGCACGTTCCAGCCGGGTAGTATCTGTGCCATATTCCACCCAGCAATAAGAAGGAACGGTTGTTTCCCACATCACAGTAATGCCATTACCCACAGGATTCTGCAAATAAGGTTTAGTACGGAATATCTTGTCTGCCTTTTCAGCAGTACGCAATTCCACAAGTATGGGACGATGGTCGGAAGCCATTGGCTCATTAACTACTCTCGCAGATATGACAGCAAATCCGGTAGCGTTTTGCTTTGATGCGGCAATATAATCAATGGTTTCTTTTGGATCGGGAGCAGGATAAGTATGCTTTTCCGGATTGGAGAGTATTTGAAAATCCTTTTGCAATTCTTTGATGAAATCGGATTCCGGTTCAGCATTCATATCTCCGGCTAGAAAAAGAGGCTTTTTATAGGAAGCAATCAATGACTTCACTATTTCCAAAGATTTCATACGGTCTTCTTCCGTTAATGACAGATGAGTACAACAATAAATATAATCCTCAAATTCTGCCAGAATCAAGGTGCGGGCCTCTTCTCTACCAGGTAAAGGGATAGTTTGTAAACGTAGCGGAACTTGCTTTGTCAACAGTCCGATTCCATATTTACCTCCTTCAAACTCTATAGCAGGTGCAAAACAAGCATGCATTTGCGTACGTTCAGCTATCTCACCCAGCACATATTTCTGTCCGCTCCGACGGGTCATACTGTCTACCTCTTGTATAGCCACGACATCAGGAGAAGCATTATTTATCACATTGGCTACCCGTTGAAAATTACAAATATCATCCATGCCGTTCGCATTTTTAATATTATAAGTCATCAGTCTCAATGTATGTTGAGCCTGTACCGGAAAAATAAATAGAATGACGGAAATGAGTAAAAAGATCTTTTTCATGTTCTTCATTTTTTGGGGGTTATGTTAAGTTCCCCCAAAGGTAAGAAAAAAATAAAAAGCCACAAAGATATGGATTCATACCTTTGCGGCCTCTTATTGTCAAGAATAGCTTTTCTCTAAATGGGGGATGAGAACAAAGCTATATTATTTACAAGGTCGATTTATTATCTTATTATTTCTTTTGCCACTTTGCGGTAGTATCCCACATTTGTGAATCTACGCTATTAAAGTGCCAAAAACCGATATGAGAGATTCCCAGTTCATCAGCTAGTTCAAGTAGCGCTTCCGTACTTCTGGCATCACTTGCATAAAACAGATGCCGATTACCATCAGTACCATCATACAGATACATGTTTACCTTTTCATAACATAACCAGGTAGGAGAAGGCAAAATTCCATTTATACTGTCAGGCACAGATTGGTAAATCTGCCTTCCTTTGATGCCGCCAGTTACAGCATAATCATTTGCATAAGCAGGTAGCGCCATCACTAATTTATCATTCGGAATGTGTTTCATCCAGAAAAGCATCGCCTCTTTAGTCCATAGATAATTAGACGTAGGTCCAATGCCCATACAATCATCTCTGTGCTTGAGCTCGGGCTTATTTATTCCCGGTGCAAAATACATATCGTAGCACATCACTCTCACTAAATCACAGGTAGCATTCAAGACTGCCGGATCGTGAAACATCTTAGTTTCGTTATCCTGATACAAAGCCGGATAAAAACTAACGCAATGGCTTAATTTCTTTCCAACAGCATGGAGTTCTTTTGAAGCAAGTTTCAGGAATTCGGTATATGCATCCTGAATATCAGGACTCAAATGTTCGAGATCAAGATCTATTCCATCATATCCATTTGCATTGCAATCGCTTACATACTTCTCAACAAGTGCCTTTCTTTTCTGTGGCGTATCAATCGTTTCTTCATTCCCACCTACAGCCTGATATACTTCGATATGATTCTGATGACATTCATCAATAAATGATTTCGGAGGATTCCCGAAAACGCTAATGGAACTAATAATCTCTTTCACTGGCTCTATATCCTTAAAAGATCTTCCATCTATATAGACATACCAAGGAGCTACTTTCTTCTCCTGGGTGGTGGAAGAGAGTGTTTCCTGCTTGCAGGAAACACTCGTCATTACCAACATTACACAGCATATAGCTGTTCCAATTATGCTTAAATACCTCATTGAATGTAAAGTAAACTGTTATTCTTCATCATAATTATACTTCTTATATTCTATATAGTCATATTTGACTGTATATGTCTTTGCAGTAGGCTTATCTCCTTGCCAGCCACCTCCATCAGCAAAGGTCATCATTGAGAATCCAAATTTAAACTGTGCCGGAGTATACCAAGTAGTAAATGTTTTCGCCACTTCACCATCTATAATCCATGCCGCCCAATATGCACCATCTGCATTAAGTCTAAGGTCAATAGTCAAAGTGTGTTTACCCGGATCAATAGGTACACCGTAAACTCCCATAGCTTCCGTATAACAACGTACCAGCATCTGACCTGGAACAGGAGGAACCGTACAAGCCGCACGATCATTTTCAGTACCCGAGAAAACAAACATAGAGAATGACCTTTCTTCAGCGTTAGTTGCAGCGATATTACCACCTGCCAACCACTTTTCACCTACCCCTACCAAAGGAACATCTATTTCCCATGTATATTTTCCAGCTCCCACTTCCGGACTATAAACGAAGTTATTTCCGTTAGATAGATTCAAACTTCCATCCGCAATCGTTCCTCCATTGTTAGTCCATCCAACAGGAACAAAACCAGCTTCCTCAAAGTCCCACTTCACTGTTGTTCCCTCTGGTTCGGGAGGAAGCTGACCTTCGATAATCGGCTTCATTGAATAATCATAAGGAACATATTCAAGATAATCAAATAAGGCATAATTTTCTTGAGTTGCCGCATGATCGCCCATACCATAAAGATTCTCGACACTAGATATAGCACGGAAATAAGCCTCTTCACCATAATCTAATTGTGCCCTCTTTAAAACTTTACCATCAACCGACCACTCCGCCAGATATTTCTTATTTTCTAACTTCAAATCCAATACAAACGTATGCCAAGCATCCCCCTTAATAGGCGTGAATTCAGAGAAAAAAGGATTAGCCTGACTAGTCACAAGGCACAGCATATCATCTGGTCCGGCACTATGTGCTGCACGGTCTGCAGCTGTACCGGAACAAATTTCAAAATCCAATTCATGCCCATCGTCAAAATATAAAAATGCTCCAATACTAGCCCGGTCATTCATTCCGAATTTAGGGACATATATCCTCCATTCATAACGACCTGATCCGAATTGCGTTGTTGTCTGCACCTTGAAACGGTCCCCATTAGTACCTTCATACTCTTCACCTGCCCGGGTATAGATTCTTAACGCTTTTCCATCTTCACATTCGTCATTATCTACGATAGTGATCGGATTGATCCCTGCCACAAGCCCCGTCTTTTGCAATCCAGTAAAGTCACCGTAATTATAAATGGTTCCTTTATAGCCATCCTGAATAACTGTGATGGTTCGAAGTTCAGCACCTTTCGCCGCTATGGTCAAGGTTGCACTGCGTTTTGGGCCGTTATTCTTATCAGCAGCAATTGTTAGCGTACCATTACCAGTTCCTTCCAAAGGAGAAACTGTAAGCCAATTACCACCTGCCTGATCCACTGCTACTTCCCAAGCTGCTTCTGACGTAATATCTACAGTCTGAACTTCAGTAGAGGAGACTCCGAATGTCAAAGCATTTGTGGAGATTCCGCATGCAACAATCTCTGTTTTCTCTTTGAAGCTATCGCCGCATGATACTAAAGAGGCATTACATAATACACCTATTGCTAAATATAAATATCTTAGTTTCATAATGATTGTTTTTATTGTTTCACTCAGTTCTTCAAATTCGGATTAATAGACGAATCTACAAAAGGACGGGGAAGATACATCTTACTGTCATTCCACGTACCAGATACGGAAACAGCTTCTTTCCTGAAGACTCCAGGAGCCACTTCAATCTCCGGATTTAATTTTCTGTATTCAAAATGATCTTTAATGCGATTCATGCGAAACATATCCCTTGCTCTAGTGGCAATATTTCCCCAATAATATCCGGCTATTTCCCAGCCATGTTCATTATAGGCAGCTTCTGCCAGATCATCATACGACATGGTTGTCTTATAGATATCCCGGTCTGCAACAACAGATCCATTGGCACGATTGCGTACCTCATTCAATAAGTTGACAGCTTCCGTGATACTGCCTGTTTTTGAACGACCTACGGCTTCGGCATACCAGCAATATACTTCTGCCAAGCGAATAATCTGATGCGTCTTTTCTCCATTCTGATTCATCGAAATTTTCGGATTCGTATAGTCGAATTCTTCTCCAGTGGTCGTTTCTACTTTCTTCATGAAACAGGGAGCAACAACCACACGTGGCGCTTCCGGATTGGGGTCTTCCCACCAATCACGCAACTTAGTTTCATTCTTCAATATGATTTTCGGGAAATAAGATGCATCTTTGCGTGAGCCTTCCGGGAAATCATACCAGAATTTAATTTCTCCGTTCGTATCTCCCCATCCACCGCCACCATAAGCATAGTCTGCCAGGAAATCAGCTAAAGGGGCATTGGTAAGTGCATCTATTCCCAAATTATAATAAACACCAAGCAACACTTCAGGATTATTCTTATTATACTCCATCGAATATACTTGCTTGTAATCAGGTAATAGCTTGTAGTAGTAAGTACCTTTCTTCGAAGCATCGATTACTTCTTTTGCCTTTGCAGCGGCTAGTTGATAATATTCTGTTCCCTTGTTCAACGGCCATCCTGCCATTGCCATATACACATAAGCCAATGTTGCTTTTACAGCTCCTTGACTAACAGCAATGTTTACCCCATTTCTTGCGTAGGGTTCTTTAGTATAATTAGCAGGAACCATTGTTTCTGCCTTTTTCAGATCAGATACAATCAGCTCGTAAATTTCAGGAACGGTTGCCAATGGCATGTTGTAATTGATTTCATCTTTCACAACCATAGGTACCTCTCCCCAAGCCATTACAAAGTAAAAATAAGAATAGGCACGCCAATAATAAGCTTGTCCAATGGCTGCATCTTTCTCTTCCTGGCTCACCTCCGGAGTTCGTCCGGCATTATCTATAATGAAATTAGCAGCTTTTACTAATCTCCAACGAGCTCCCCACAATTCAGTCACCCAAGTGTTATTGTCCGAAACATTATAAGTATCTACCTCACGCAACCCCTGTTTATTAGCTGCAGGGTGTGTAGAAATATCATCACCCATCACTGATTCGAAACCTGCCCAAATATTTGCATACATATCACTCGCAACTTTGGAATACATTCCATTCAGAGCCAAGTCCAGATCACCTTTTGAATTGAAGAAATTAGTTACCGCCAACTGCCCTTTAGGATCTTCTGTCAGTAAATCCTGGCAAGACACCATCCAAAGTGCGATCAATGCTAGTCCGACAGATTTGAATAGTCTATATATTGTTTTCATATCCATGTATAGTTAAAAGATTAAAAGTTAAGTTTCATACCAAAAGTGAATGTTCTTGGAACAGGATAAGATCCCATATCCACACCATTAAAGCCATAATCGGATTCACTGTACACTTCTGGGTCCATACCTGTGTATTTCGTTAATGTAAACAGGTTTTGAGCACTGACCGACAGTTGAATATCGGCTACTTTCGTTATCTTCTTAGGAATATTATACGTAAGGCTTATATTTTTCAGTTTCACAAATGATGCATCTTCAAGCCAGAAATCGGAATCAGGATAGTTTCTATTATCTGAATTTTTATGACTTGCATACACAGCATCTGCTTTATTGGCTACTTTATCCCAACTTTTGTAATAAGCATCAGATAAAGAGATGAAACGATATACACCTGTCATAGATCCCATCGCATAGCGGCTTACATTCAGTCTATCTTGTCCTAATGCAGCATTGATAAAGAGATTGAGCGTCCAATTTTTCCAAGTAAATGTATTATTCCATCCGAAAGTCCAATTAGGCTCGGCCTGCCCTTTAGTAACCAGATCGTCAGCACCCGGATTGGTTGTCAAACTTCCATTAGATTGATGTTTATACAAGTTGGCGCCCTGGTCATTAAAGTTTGCCCATTCATAAAGATAGAAAGAACCAATCGGATACCCTACTTTTTTAATTTGAATGGGACCACCGCCAATACTTGTATAATTCTCCCCAACGATAAAATCACTACCTGCCAGATCGATTATCTTATTCTTTAAATAAGATGCATTCAGCGATGTTTCCCAACCAAATATATCTTTGTCTGTCAAAGGAGTAGCTGTAATGGTGAATTCAACACCAGAGTTTCTAACTTCACCTTGGTTGACCCAGAAAGAGCCACCTCCGTTATACTGAGGAGCAGGTTTGCGAAGCAACAGGTCCTTAGTATCCTTTCGGAACCATTCGGCTGTAAAACTCAAGCGACCGTCTAAAACACTGGCGTCCAAACCTATGTTATACTGATAGGTGCTTTCCCAAGTTACATCCGGTGTAGCGAGATTTCCAGTCCAATAACCGGTATGGATTGCATCGCTACCATAACCGTCATAATTTGTAGGAGCCAACATACCCAATGTTGTGTAAGCACCGATACTTTGATTACCAACAACACCAAAACTGGCTCTTAGTTTCAATTGCTGGACAATGTTTTGTTTACTCATAAAGTTTTCTTTAGCAACATCCCAAGCAACAGCTGCTGACGGAAAATATCCCCATTTATTCTTCTTCTGAAACTTAGATGAACCATCGGCACGGAAAGTACCTGTCAGCATATACTTTCCTTTGTAATTGTACATAATTCGACCAAGCCCGGACACAATAGCTTCTGCGGAATAGCCATTCTCTCCATCGCGTGTCTTTGCATTTTTTGCATTCCAATAACCAACAAACTCATTGGCTAAATCACTTCCGGTCAGTTTTAGATTTCTGCCTTCGGCACCACTTGCTTCAAATACAGCTGTTGCAGTCAGATGATGATCGCCGAAACTTGTGTTATAAGTCACATTATTGGTATTCTGCCAGAATAGATTCATCCTGCTCGCATTTTCCATACCACTAATTTGTCCGGGTTTTGCTAATGACGAGGTGAAAGAGTAACTCGGAACATGAGAGTAATTAGCAGCACCCTGTACAGACAATGTCAACCCTTTCATTATTTTGAAAGTCAAATCCATATTAGTATTCAAAGCATACACGTATGAGTCACCATAATTTGCGACACGTGCACCATAAGGGTTTCCGTTTACTGAATTATAAGGGTCCATATTATAAACGCCCGTTACCGGATCTTTCATTTCCATCGTAGGAGAATAGTTCAGGAAGTTCATAATGTCAATACCCCCATTATGACTGTGAGTACGTGAAGCATTAATTTTGGTAGAAAGTGTCAACCACTTGGTGAGTTCATTATCCAAATTTATCCGTAACTGTGCACGTTGATACTTGGTCGTGATGGTCATGGCTGTCATATTCAGTACATTGGCTGAAATAAGATACTTATTTTTAGCCGTTCCACCCGAAATACCTAATTTATAGTCCTGACTAATACCGGTCTGCAACATCAAATTCTGCCAGTCAATGCCTTTGGAGCCATTCTTATAGGCTTCCATCTCATCATCTGCAAATGAGATACCATTATACTCCTTTAATGCAGTCGCATATTCATAAGCATTCAGTAAGTCATATTTTTTAAGAATGTTCGATACGCCTATAGCCACATCCGCATAAATCTGCACTTTACCTTCCACCCCTTTTTTAGTAGTTACCAATACCACACCATTAGCACCGCGTGAGCCATAAATAGCCGTTGCCGAAGCATCCTTCAGAACTTCAATAGATTGAATGTCAGCTGGATTTACATCTAGTCCACCAGACATAATGCCATCGATGACATACAAGGGGTCATTGCTGGTATTAAGAGAAGTAGTACCACGAACACGAACTTTAACTGTACCACCAGGTAAACCATTTACGCTCGTCACTGCCACACCTGCAGTACGTCCTTGCAGAATATCTTCCACCCGCTTTACCGGCTGATCCTTAAATTGTTTGGAAGAAACAGAAGCCACAGCACCTGTTATATCTGATTTTTTCACTACACCATAGCCGATGACCACTACCTCACTCAATTGGTTCTGATCTTCCTGCATTGTAATCTTCAAACTGGTATTCGTTCCCAGTTTAACCTCTTTAGTCACGTATCCGATATAAGAGAATGATAGTGTAGAGCCAACAGGAGCACTAATCGAGAACTTTCCGGAAATATCCGTTACGGTACCAGTTTGTGCATCTTTAAGAGTTACGTTGACACCGATGATAGGTTCATTGCTGTCGGCATCCATAACAGTACCCGAATACTGCTTTGCAACCTGTGCATAAGTAGATGTAACTGCTGCAAAAAGAAATAGTAGCAAGCAGCCAAGCGTTTTTCTTAGATTATCCATATACTTTTCATTTAGTTAGAATATAATAATATTAGATTTTTAGGAATTTTAGATACAAGTCAAGGCATTCAAAATGTTCCCAACATTACTCCGCCACCTCTTCATTCTACAGTTTTAGGATGTATTCATAGTAAATAGTCTTTTTTTTAAGGTTTAATACTATTCCGTATTTAGTGTCAACTATGCAAATATAGGTGCAAAGCGTGGAAATAGAGATCAAATAACATCCATAATTAGTCCGCTACTGTTCAAAAGGAGTATTCTGGATATCCTTTCTAGCTATCTAATGAGCTTTGTGGACAAAAGAAGATGAAATCTATTGTACAGTTTCATAACTTCTTTTATATTTGCTCTATCAAAAGAACATAACTATGTCAAAAGCACACGTACTAAAGAGGTATTCTTTTCTAATCTGGATATTATTCTTTGTTCTTTCTACCAAGGCTGAACAACAAGACTACTACTTCAGACAAATTTCTTTGGAACAGGGATTGTCACAATCAAGAGTGCAGTGCATTTACAGAGATCATCAAGGAGTCATATGGATAGGTACCAAATGGGGATTAAATAGTTATGACCAATCTGAACTGAAAAGTTATTTTCATGACCGGGAGCAGCCCAACTCATTGCCCGACAATTTCATTCGTTTTATTACAGAGGATCGTTTAGGCGATTTATACGTTTCTACCAATAAAGGAATTACCATCTACAATAAAGCAGAAAATCAATTTCAGCCATTGAAATATAACGGGAAGCCATTTAACGCTTGGTCTTATCTTCAAATAGGTGACAATTTCCTGTTTGGAGGAGAAGAAACTTTATACCAATACAATCTGACGGATAAAAATATTACGACGATCTTCCCCGACATCGATGGAGACAAGTTAAAATGTATCAATCGCATCTTTCAGTGGAGTCCCGATATGCTGATAACCAGTAGTAAAAAAGACGGACTTTGGATGTACGACTTGATAAAAAAGAAAATGTATCGATGTCCATTTGTAAAAGAGCGTGAGATAAACACCATATTTGTTGACTCTCAAAACCGGCTTTGGGTATCATTCTATGGCAAAGGAATAGCCTGCTACTCGAAAGAGGGGAAAAGGCTTTTCAGTTTATCCACCAAAAATTCCGGGCTCAACAATGATATCATTTTTGATTTTCTTGAAAAAGACAACCAACTTTGGATAGCTACTGACGGAGGAGGTATCAACATACTTGACTTCCAGACTATGAAGTTCTCTTATCTTAAACATATTTCCGATGATGAACAATCCTTGCCGAATAACTCTATCTACCGGCTTTATAAAGATCAGATGGACAATATATGGATAGGCAGTATACACGAAGGATTATTCGCCATCAAAAAAGTGTTCATCAAAACCTATAAAGATGTTCCACTGAACAATCCCAATGGAGTTAGCGAACGTACCGTGGTTAGCATCTTTGAAGATAAGGATACATTGCTCTGGATTGGAACAGACGGAGGAGGTATCAACTCATTTGACCAAAAAACGAATACATTTCATCATTACCCTACTACATACGGGGAGAAAGTTACCTCTATCACAGATTTTTCTGAAAATGAGCTCTTATTATCATGTTTTAATAAAGGGGTATTTACCTTTAATAAGAGAACCGCACAGATGCAACCTTTTCCCATTATCAATGACTCTATTTCGAAAAGAGAATTTTCATCCGGTGATTTGGTAAATCTATATGCTACAAAAGATAATATTTACATATTAGGAGCAAAAGTCTATATCTACAACAAGCATACCCGGCAAACATCTATTCTCTACGCACCCCAAATAGACATTCAACGCCAAATAGCTATGCAGGCAATTTATTCCGACGATACGCATCTGTATCTAATGGGAACCAATAACCTGTTTAAACTAAACTTCAAAACTAACGAACTATCTTCATTAGTCAATATGAAAGAGGGAGATGATTTCACATCGGCCTGCCGGGATGATAAAGGTAACTTCTGGATAGGAAGTAATTTCGGACTGCTCTTCTATAATAAACAGACTGGAAAAACAGAAAAAATACATACCAACTTGTTCAACAGTGTATCCAGCCTTGCCTATGATAAAAAAGGAAAAGTCTGGATAGGAGCGCAGAACATGTTCTTTGCGTATATTATCAACGAAAAACGTTTTGTTATCCTGGACGAATCCGATGGAGTTCCTTCCAACGAATTGATATTTACCCCTATTCCTGCTCTTCGTACTCCCAATCTGTATATGGGAGGTACTATGGGACTGGTACGCATTAATACGGATATTATTTTCGAAAGTAATTCGTCTCCTATTCTCAAGCTACTTGAAGTAAAACTGAATGGTAAATCAACTCTGAAACAGGTTAATAATAACTGTATTTCGATTCCTTGGAATCATTCATCGTTCAACATTAAAGTGATTGCTGACGAAAAGAACTCCTTCCGAAAACACCTTTTCCGGTATGTCATCACAGGAAAAGACAAAATGGTGATCGAGAGTTATCTCCAGACACTCGAATTGGGTACATTAGCATCAGGAGAATATACCATCAGCGTATCCTGCGACACCTCCAACGGTGAATGGAGCCAGCCGATAGAGATCTTAACTATTATAGTCTCACCTCCTTGGTGGAAATCTATCTGGTTTATTATACTATGCATTTTCTTTGCATTTTTAGTGGCAGGAGTGGTCTTCTTTAGTTTGATAAGAAAAAAAGAAAATCGGCTGAAACGTGAGATGCGGGAACATGAGAAGAAGATATATGAAGAGAAAATACGCTTCTTAATCAATATCAGCCATGAGCTACGTACCCCTTTGACACTCATCTATGCTTCCCTGAAACGAATTCTAAATAAAGAGGTGAAGCAAGACGAGCTACCGGAATATCTACAGGGAGCATTCAAACAGGCGAATCAGATGAAAGATATTATCAACATTGTGCTTGATGCACGCAAAATGGAGGTAGGACAGGAAGTGCTACACATCTCTTCGCATCCTTTACACAAGTGGATACAGGAAGTGGCAGAAACATTTCAAACTGCATCTAAAGCCAAAGAAATTGAAATTACATACGACTTTGACGACAGTATACAATCTATCGCGTATGATGACACTAAATGCAAAGTTGTTCTTTCCAATCTGATTATGAATGCTTTGAAATATAGTCCTAATCAGACTCGTATTGTTATAAAAACCATCCGTACAAATGAAAGTATACAAGTACACGTACAAGACCAGGGAATTGGATTGGATAATGTAGATATAAAGAAGCTCTTTACCCGTTTCTACCAAGGCAAACATAATGAGGGAGGAAGTGGTATCGGTTTATCTTATGCTAAAATGTTGATTGACCTGCATGGAGGCAGGATGGGGGCTTTCAATAATGAAGACAGAGGGGCCACATTCTTTTATGAAATACCGGCTAATCTACAAGAACAAGAAGTATCATGTCCTCAACATTCCTACCTCAACGAACTTTTAAGTTCTCCGGAGGAAGAAGAGAAAATAGAATCCGGAGCTTTCTCTCTACAAGGATACTCACTGTTGATTGTAGAAGATAAACAGGACTTAAGGGAATTCTTAAAAAATGCTCTTAAGGATAAATTCAAGAAGATCTATCAGGCAGAAAATGGATTAGTAGCGCTGGAAGTTATTAAGCAACAGCAACCGGACATTATAGTAAGTGATGTAATGATGCCACAAATGAATGGCTATCAGCTATGCAAGGAAATTAAAGAGAATCTGAATATTAGCCATATCCCTGTTATTCTACTTACCGCCAGAGCCGATTCTGAAAGCCAGATGTTAGGATACAAATTAGGAGCCGATGCCTATTTGCCCAAACCATTTGAAATGGAAATGCTCCTTAGCGTGATCCAGAACCAGATGAGAAATCGTGAATATATTAAATCCAGATACAGGGGCAATCAATTCATTCTGTCTCCGCAAGAGGCTACTTTCAGCAATGCGGATGAACAATTTATGATTAAATTGAATGAAATGATCGATCAGAATCTGTCTCAACCAGATCTGGACGTAAAATTCCTGACTGCTCAAATGGCTATGAGCCGGACATCCTTATATAATAAGATCAAGGAACTGACCGGCATGGGAGCAAACGATTATATCAATCGTAGAAGAATCGACAAAGCAATCATTCTTTTAATTCAGTCTGACATGAGCATTACTGAAATATCAGAGCAGGTAGGTTTCACTTATCAACGATATTTCAGTACGTTATTTAAAGAAATGAAAGGAATGACTCCTTCTCAATTCAGAGCACAACATGGTTCCACCCAACAACAATCAGAATAGATTCAGCACTTTAGTTTATCATTTATATAGAAATTATACTTCCCGGAACAGAGCGATTAAGATTTCCAGTGCAGATTTGGACGTTTCATGATTTGAAATGACTAAAATCTGATGAGTAGAATAAGGTATTCGACTACTTTTGCAGCAAGCAATTGATAGAAAACGAATACACTTAAATTCAATTATTATGAGAAACTACTATTTAACTCTGTTACTAATATGCATTTGCGGCCTTTGCTTTGCACAGCAACAGACCAATGACATCAGTACTAAAAATCCGCCAAACAAAGAATGGAACTTCAACAATCTGGATGGATGGAAATACGGACATCAGGATAACAACCCGGATAATCAATGCATATTAGAGAATGGCTACTTACGGATCTTTACCCGAGCTAACTCGGTGGATCGGAAAAAGGTTCATACTGTAGAACGGATTTATACAACAGGAAGATATACCTGGCGTACTCATATCCCGCAAATGGGAATAGGAGATCAATGTAGCGTGGGTTCGTGGATATACCATGACGACCAACATGAATTGGATTTTGAAGTCGGATATGGTAAAGACACAGTTCGCAAGGAGTTAAATGCAGCTCCCAACGAAATGATTGCTTATATGACATCGCAGGCATATCCTTTTTCTTCCGTTCCTGTAGTAATCAAGACCGGATGGCATCTGTTCGAAATTGATCTGACATTAAAAAACGGGAACTATTACATCACCTGGTTAATAGACAACGAACCTAAACATGAACTTCAACTGGAATTTGGGAAAGACATTGCATTCCATATTTTTTGCAGTGTAGAGAATCTTAAATTTATTGGAGAACAACCGGCACAGCAGGAAAATTCCGGATTGTTTGATTTCGTCAGATATACATATCATGACTAAATAAATGAACTTAGTACACATTTCTTAAAATCCCCCCAATTACATACCATGAGAACAACGTTCATTTCACTTTCTCGGATATTCATGAACATTTGTCTCAATGCGCAGGATAGAGCAGTTGATGAAGGTCATGCTCTCTAAATATAAAATAGCCCTCGCTACAAATCTGTAACGGGGGTATTTTTTAGAGGAGTCATTTCTCCTCTTGCTAATGTTTTGTTTATGTGCTTTTTATATCTGAATACATCAATCAGATAATCCCTCTCACTCTATCGTCAAATGCAGAAAGCGCAGCTTTCGCTCCTTCGCCCATAGAGATAATAATTTGCTTATAAGGAACCGTAGAAACATCTCCGGCTGCATAGATACCCGTCACATTCGTACGGCAATGTGCATCAATCATGATTTCGCCCAGACGGTTGGTTTCCACTATGTCGCGGAATACACTGCTATTCGCAGAAAGCCCAATTTGTACAAATACACCATCCAACTCAACCAAACGTTCTTCTTCCGTTTTGCGATCTTTGATGCGCAGGGCAGTCAGTTTATCACCATTTCCTATCACTTCCGTAGTCTGTGAACTTGCAAACACTTCCACATTCGGCAATGATTTAAGTCGCTCTTGAAGTACACTGTCCGCTTTCAACTCATCCATAAATTCAAAAACAGTGACTTTGGAGCAGATACCGGCCAAGTCAATGGCTGCCTCAATGCCGGAATTTCCACCACCTACTACCGCTACATGCTTTCCTTTATAAAACGGCCCATCACAATGAGGACAGAAAGCGACACCACGACCGATATACTCCGCTTCTCCCGGAACATTCAGTTTACGCCAGCTTGCACCAGTTGCAATAATCAGTGCCGGAGCCAGGAATTTCTCCCCAACAGAGGTAGTGATCTGCTTTTGTTTTCCAACCACTTCTACTTTTTCTACTTTACGATGCTCCAGCAAATCCACCGGATAACGCAACAAGTGAGTTTTCAGATTATCGGCAAGTTCATTTCCTGTCGTTTCCGGAACAGAAATTAGATTTTCAATACCCACCGTTTCTTTTACCTGTCCGCCAACACGCTCGGCCACGATAGCTACACGGAGTCCTTTACGGGCAGAATAAATAGCTGCTGATACTCCTGCAGGTCCTCCACCGACTACAATCACATCATATTCTTTCACCTCTGCATTCGCTTTGGTTTCGTCAATACCATATTGATCTTCCAACTTGGCAAGCAATTCGCCAAATTCACCACGGCCTACATGAAGCAATTTTCCATCTGCAAAGACAGAGGGTACTCCTTGTATCTTCAGTGCATCTACTTCATCCTGATAAAGCGCACCGTCTACCATTTCATGCGTAATAGCCGGATTCAAAGTAGTCATTGCATTCAGAGCCTGCACTACGTCAGGGCAGTTCGTACAAGTCAACGAAACATAAGTGGTCAGATGTATCGGGCCTTTCAGTGCTTTCACACGGTTGCAAACGGCCTCATCGGGAAAGTTCTTTCCTTTGCCGTCCAGATTCAGGATAGCCAAAAGCAATGATGTGAACTCATGTCCGTTAGGAATACCCCGGAATGTGATTCCGGTACGATCACTATTCTTTAATAAAGTAAACTTCAATGCTTCTCCCTCATTCACCGAGCAAGTGATATGATCGGAACAATCCGCTACATCTCCCAGCAACTCCAATAATTCTGTTTTGTTTTCGTGGCTGGATGATACGGATATATCAAAAGTAAAGTTTGCCTCCAGCCCAGCAAAAATACCCTTTAGTTGTTCTTTTAATGCAGATTCTAACATATCTTTTTCCTTTCATTTTTTTAAAAGAAAGGCCGGCAGCGTCTCTCGTTACCGGCCTCCCATAATCACCATTATCAAGATCTATCAAATCTTACCTACCAGGTCAATGCTTGGTTTCAGGGTAGACTCACCCTTCTTCCATTTAGCCGGGCAAACTTCTCCGTCATGGCTGGCTACAAACTGTGCAGCTTCCACCTTACGAAGCAATTCACTTGCATCACGGCCAATATTGTTATCATTCAGTTCCACCACTTTAATCTTTCCTTCCGGATTGACAACGAATGTACCGCGATAAGCCATACCCTCTTCTTCGATATATACACCCAGTGCACGGCTCAAAGCGCCAGTCGGGTCTGCCAACATCGGATATTGAATCTTGCGAATACTTTCAGAAGCATCATGCCAAGCTTTGTGCACGAAATGAGAGTCAGTACTTACCGAATAGATCTCTACACCCATCGCCTTGAACTGATCGTACTTTTCAGCCATATCCACCAATTCAGTAGGACATACGAAAGTAAAGTCAGCAGGATAGAAGAAAAGAATCGCCCATTTACCTTTCAGGTCATTGTTGGTTACAGTCTTGAAAGCTCCGTTGTGAAAAGCCTGAACGCTGAATTCAGGAAGTTGAGAATTTAAAATTGGTTCCATAATCTTTATTGCTTTTATTGTTATTAATTGATTTGACTTATAACATCAGAAACAACGTTTTGTTTTTTGTTTCTGATGCAAAGATAAAGGCAGAAACCCCGCCTTTGCAAAAAAAGCCCAATCGAATATTTCTATGCGGTGATAGATGAAATTAATAAAAGCATTTTATACCTTTGCATGCATAAACAAAAAAACTGGAAAATATATACGATTATGGAACATCCTCTTGACCAATTCTTATATTGCCCTAAATGTGGTTCCTCTCATTTTGAGATTAACAACGAGAAATCTAAAAAATGTGCAGATTGCGGCTTTGTCTATTATTTCAATCCTTCTGCCGCCACAGTAGCACTCATCTTGAATGAGAAAAATGAACTGCTTGTCTGCCGGCGTGCTAAAGAGCCGGCAAAGGGAACTCTCGACCTTCCCGGAGGATTTATCGATATGAACGAGACAGGTGAAGAAGGCGTAGCCCGTGAAGTGCTGGAAGAAACCGGATTGAAGGTAAAAAAAGCTATTTACCAGTTTTCACTTCCCAATATTTATGTCTATTCAGGTTTTCCTGTACACACACTTGATATGTTTTTTCTCTGCACCGTAGAAGACATGAGCCATTTCTCCGCCATGGATGATGTAGCAGATTCTTTCTTCCTACCTCTCTCCGAGATTCATCCGGAAGATTTTGGGTTGGATTCTATCCGTCGCGGACTTAGCTTGTTTCTAGCTCAATGCCGCTAAGATAATCTCATCAGCCTGATAGATTGAGAGTATTTCATCTATAGTTATGTCCCATTTTTAAGATATTCCTCCAAAACATCAGATAAAAAAATAATGATCTGGAGAATAAAATGCATAAAAACATGCAACTGTATGCAAAATCACAGGCTAATACCGTATAAATTCAAGTCGAATATGCATCTTTTTCTATCAAGAAAAGATTCGTTGGTTTAAAACCAAGGAGTTCTTCCCCACCGAGGAACGCTTCCTTTCTCACCGACGAAGCAGCTTTTGCTCGGTGAGGAAGACAAATAAGGGAAAATTAAGACCGTTTTTCTTCTATTTCATCACAAATATCGAAAAGGCAACAAACAACAAAATGCCAGTTTCTAACCACATTTCAGTTTACACAACAAGTGAAAAAGAAGAAAAGCATTACAATTTAATCGACAAACATCTCATATAACAAAAAGAAAGAATTTCGCACCTACAAATCTCTGCGTTTTTTTATATTTCTCAATCCTCCCAGTAATTACGCCTTTTATTCTCGTTTAAATATTCCTTTTCTTAAGATGGGCCATTTTTCAGTAGCCAATTGATGTATTTGTAAAATAGAAGTTCATCTCAACCAAATAGATCAAAGTAATTTATCACATAATCTTAAACAATCATATTATATTACTATAAATGAACAAAATACAACATATTGTGTTATCTTTGTAACCACCATTAATTTAATGGCCATTAAATTAACTGCCATTAAGATAGCAATAATATGAAGTTCTACGACCGAAAGAAAGAAATGGCGATACTGTATGCAGCTAAAAAGCAATCACAAACGAGCGCTTGCTTTACTGTAATGACCGGACGCCGACGAATCGGAAAAACAGCTCTACTCTTAGAGTCTGTCAAAGACACCCGATTCGTATATATATTTGTAGCAAGAAAGAGTGAAGTCCTGCTTTGCGCACAATATCAACCTGTCATTCAGGAAACGCTTGGCATTCGTATCTATGGAGAAATCAGAGAGTTCGCACAGCTCTTTGAACTGCTGATGCAACATTCCCAAAAGGAAAATTTCACATTAATCATTGACGAATTTCAAGAATTTCTCTATATCAATCCGTCTATCGTCAGTGACATACAACGTATTTGGGACCAATATCACGCGACTTCCAAAATCAATTTCATTGTATGCGGTTCCGTTTATTCAATGATGAAAAGAATATTCGAAGACCGCAAGGAGCCACTATACGGACGCCTTACCGCCCGAATTTCTCTGCATCCATTCACCACCACCGTTATCAAAGAGATTCTAGCAGACCATGCCCCCCAATTCACATCGGAAGATTTGCTTTGCTTGTATTTGCTGACAGGTGGAGTAGCCAAATACATCACCCTATTGATGGAAGCGAAAGCATTTAATAAAACTGCCATGATAAATTATGCGCTTTCCGAAGGCTCACCATTTCTGACAGAAGGCAAAGACATGTTGATTTCCGAGTTCGGGAAAGACTATGCCAATTATTTTTCTATCCTATCTCTCATTGCAGAAGGAAAAACAACACAACGAGAGATTGATTCCATCATCAATAAAAACACCGGTTCCTATTTAGCCAACCTTGAGGATGAATATTCATTAATCAAAAAAGTGAAACCGATGTTCGCTAAACCTAATAGTCGTGCTACCCGTTATTGCCTGCAAGACAATTTTCTACGATTCTGGTTTCGCTTTATTTTCTCAAACAACGCAGTACTAGAAATGGGGAAAAACCATTTACTGATAGAATATGTAGAAAAGAACTATGAACAATACAGCGGCCTATTGTTAGAAAAATATTTCCGTGAACTTATCGCTGAAGAAGAGGAAGTTACCGACGTAGGTAACTATTGGGACAAAAACGGAGAAAATGAAATAGACCTGATCGCCCTCAACCGGTTTAACAAAACAGCACTTATCGGAGAAGTAAAAAGAAATCCGAGAAAAATAAGTATCCCGGCATTGGAAAAGAAAGGAGAAACTTTACATAAAGAATTAAATGATTATAAAATAACTTTCAAAGGATTCTCATTGAAAGATATGTAGTACTTTTGCATAAACACCCGATTATGAAAAAAGAAATTACTAGACTCATTTGTGCCGCCATCTGCTGCACGCCCATTATAGGATTTGCCCAGACAGGTGATAAGTTCACTTCGACTGACAACCTTTATAAAGAAGGGAAAGAACTTTTCCAGGAAAGAAATTATGCAGCTGCTCTGCCGGCATTGAAAGCATTTGTAAAACAAAAACCTGCAGCCAGCCTTCTTCAGGACGCAGAGTATATGCTGGTCAGTTCGGCTTACGAACTGAAAGACAAAAACCGCATCGAACTCCTCCGCAAATATCTCGACCGTTATCCTGATACTCCATACGCTAACCGCATTTATGCGCTGTTAGCCTCCTGCTATTTCTACGAAGGAAAATATGATGAAGCACTGGCACTCTTCAACTCTGCCGACCTTGATTTGCTAGGTAATGAAGAGCGGGACGACTGCACCTACCAACTGGCTACCTGTTATCTGAAAACCGATAATCTACGAGAAGCAGCCATCTGGTTTGAAACTTTGCGTGCCAACAGCCCCAAATACGCCAAAGATTGTGATTACTATCTTTCCTACATCCGCTATACACAAAAACGTTATAGTGAAGCATTGAAAGGTTTCCTTCCCTTACAGGACGACTCGAAGTACAAAGCACTCGTCCCTTATTACATAGCCGAAATTTATACGCAGCTCAAAAACTATGATAAGGCACAAATTGTAGCACAAAACTACCTGTCAGCCTACCCGAACAACGAGCACGCTGCAGAAATGTACCGTATTCTGGGAGATGCCTATTACCATTTCGGACAATATCATCAAGCCGTAGAAGCATTTAACAATTACCTGAATAAGGATCGCTCGGCTCCCCACCGGGATGCCCTTTATATGCTGGGGCTCTCCTACTACCAAACAAAAGTCTACTCCAAAGCAGCCGAAACATTAGGTAAGGTGACAACTGACAACGATGCCCTTACCCAAAATGCATATCTCCACATGGGACTTTCTTATCTGCAACTGGCAGAAAAAAACAAAGCACGCATGGCTTTTGAACAAGCAGCCGCCTCCAATGCTAATATGCAAATCAAGGAACAGGCAGCTTACAATTACGCTCTTTGCCTGCACGAGACTTCTTTCTCCGCTTTCGGTGAATCAGTTACTGCCTTCGAGAAATTCCTGAATGAATTTCCGACTTCTCCATACGCTGAAAAAGTCAGCAGCTACCTGGTAGAAGTTTACATGAATACACGTAGCTACGATGCAGCTTTGAAATCAATCGACCGGATTGCCAAACCAAGCGCGCAAATATTGGAAGCCAAACAGAAGATACTGTTCCAATTAGGAACTCAATCTTTCGCTAACGCCGACTTCGAACAAGCTCTGAAATATCTGAACCAATCCATTGCCATCGGACAATACAATCGTCAGACCAAGGCAGACGCTTACTATTGGTGTGGAGAATCCTATTACCGTCTAAGCCGAATGGTAGAAGCCGCACGTGATTTTAATGCTTATCTGCAACTCACCACCCAACCCAATAACGAAATGTATGCGCTTGCCAATTATAACTTAGGGTATATCGCTTTCCACCGGAAAGACTATACGCAAGCAAGCAATTATTTCCAAAAATACGTTCAACTGGAGAAAGGTGAAAATGCAACCGCACTTGCCGATGCATACAATCGTATTGGTGACTGCCACCTGCATGTACGTAACTTTGAAGAAGCCAAACAGTATTATTCGCAAGCCGAACAGATGAATACTTCTTCCGGAGACTATTCTTTCTATCAGCTGGCTCTTGTATCCGGTCTACAGAAAGACTATACCGGTAAGATTACCTTGCTGAACCGTCTGGTAGGAAAGTACCCTGCTTCTCCTTATGCCGTAAACGCTATTTACGAGAAAGGGCGTTCCTATGTTCTCATGGACAACAACAATCAAGCCATTACTTCTTTCAAAGAATTGCTTACTAAATATCCTGAAAGTCCGGTCAGCAGGAAAGCTGCCGCCGAAATCGGATTATTATATTACCAAAAAGGAGATTACAACCAAGCAATCGAAGCCTACAAACAGGTTATCGAAAAATATCCGGGCAGTGAAGAAGCCCGCCTTGCCATGCGTGATTTGAAATCTATTTATGTGGATCTCAACCGCATCGACGAATTTGCTGCTTTAGCAAATGCCATGCCAGGACACATCCGTTTCGATGCTAACGAACAAGACTCACTTACGTATGCCGCCGCAGAAAAGATTTATGCACGAGGCAGAATGGAAGAAGCCAAAACAAGCCTCAACAAATACCTGCAAACTTTCCCGGAAGGAGCTTTCAGCCTGAACGCACATTATTATCTCTGCCTGATCGGAAACGAGCAGAAGAATTATGATATGATTCTTCTCCATTCCGGTAAGTTGTTGGAATATCCAAACAATCCGTTTGCAGAAGAAGCATTGATCTTGCGTGCTGAAGTGCAATTCAACCAGCAAAATATGGCTGAAGCATTGGCTAGCTACAAAATGCTGAAAGAAAAAGCAACCAACGTAGAGCGCCGCCAACTTGCTGAAACGGGTATTCTGCGTTGCGCCTTCCTATTGCGAGATGACATAGAAACCATCCATGCAGCTACCGACCTGCTTGCAGAAGCCAAACTTAGTCCGGAGCTAAGAAATGAAGCTCTTTATTACCGTGCTAAAGCCTACACCAAGCAAAAGGCTGACAAGAAAGCAATGGAAGACTATCGCGAACTGGCCAAAGACACACGTAACTCTTACGGTGCTGAAGCTAAATATCAGGTTGCACAATCCCTCTACGACGCAAAAGAATATGCCGCTGCAGAGAAAGAGTTGCTCAACTATATAGAACAGAGTACGCCACATGCTTATTGGCTAGCGCGCAGTTTTATCCTTCTATCCGACGTCTATCATGCTACGGGTAAAGATCTGGACGCACGCCAATATCTGCTAAGTCTGCAACAAAATTATCAAGGGAATGACGATATTGAAAGCATGATTGAAAGCAGACTTAGTAAATTGAAAGTTGAGAATTGAGAATTAAAAAATAGAAAAGTATGAAACGATCTCATTATATAATAGGAGGACTCGCATTGGCTATGTCAATGCCATCCAGCCTTCAAGCCCAAACCACCCAATCGAAGGATACAACAATGACCCGCACGGTCGTTGTGGAACAAGAATATAACCCGGACATTATGGACGCCTCGAAAGTAAACGTCCTGCCTAAAGTAGAAGAACCGACAGTGAGCAAGAAAGAAGTAGAGTATGCTACAACATTCTTTCCGGCCACTTCCGTTCCGGCAGGCCTGATGCGCCCCTATACCGGAAAAGAAGTTCAACCCAGTACTACCCCGGGATATGTACGTGCCGGATATGGTAATTATGGCAATTTGGATATTCTTGCCAATTATCTATTCCGTCTGTCGCAGAAAGACAAATTGAATGTACGTTTCCAAATGGATGGAATGGATGGTAAGTTAACTCTTCCCTTCACAGATGGAGAAAAATGGAATGCATTTTATTATCGCACACGCGCAAATGTGGATTACACGCATCAATTTGATAAGTTGGATTTAAATATTGCTGGAAACTTCGGATTGAGCAACTTCAACTTCCAACCGGAAAGCGTAAACAGCAAGCAGAAATTCACATCCGGTGACTTCCATGCGGGCATTCATTTCACTGATGAGACTGCACCACTGCGTTTCAACGCAGAAACAAATCTGTTGATGTATGAACGTCAGCACAACATGTTCAATGAATCTGAAGCCAATACAGGTATCAAGGAAACAATCATACGTACCAAAGGCGATGTCACGGGAGCTATCGGCGACCAACAATTAATAACTATCGCTTTGGAAATGAACAATCTTCTCTACAACGGATATACAAAGAATGTTTCCACCGGAGATGAATACTTCAAAAACTACACAACGCTTCTTTTAAATCCATATTACGAACTGGATAATGATGACTGGAAATTGCATATCGGAGCCAATGTAGATTTATCTTTCGGATTTGATAAGTCTTTCCGTATTTCACCCGATATCACTGCACAGTATATTTTTTCTGATAGCTACATTGTTTATGCAAAAGCAACCGGCGGTAAGCAATTGAATGATTTCCGCAGATTAGAAAGTATCTGTCCTTACGGTGAACTGCCGGAGGCAAATACCACTGCCACTTTGGGATACGTACAACGTCCTTATGATACTTACGAGCAAATCAACGGTAGTATCGGATTCAAAGCAAGCCCTTATCCGGGACTTTGGTTCAACGTGTTCGGTGGTTATCAGAATCTAAAGAACGACTTATCTTATTTAGGTTTTGACCCAAGTAATATTCATTCAGGTTCTTATCTTTCTTTTGCTCAAGACAATACAGACAATCTTTACCTTGGAGGTGAAATCAGTTACGATTACAAAGATATCCTTGGAATATCAGCTAAATATACTTACCGTAATTGGGACAGCAAAACAGAGGAATATCTGTTGGCTGTGAAACCAGTCAGTGAAATGTCTTTCAATGTACGTATTCATCCGATCTCTGCTCTTAACATAAATCTAGGTTATGATTACATCAACCGGAAAGAAGTGAAAGAGTATGCAAAAATGACCGCAATTAATGATTTGCATATCGGAGCCAGCTATAATGTATTCAAAGGAGTATCTGCTTATGCGCAAGTACATAACCTGCTGAACAAGAAATATCAATATTATTTAGGTTATCCTACGGAAGGATTCAATTTCTTAGGAGGATTGAGTTTCCGGTTCTAAAGTTTATCAATAAATCACAGTAACAGTTATAACACGAGACACTCATCTCATAAAAAAGAGGGCATCTCCCATAGGGATGATGTCCTCTTTCAAACCAAAAACTTAATCTTCAATTATTATTTTGTTATCCTCACAACAAACCCACCACCAGGAGCCATGTGTAAATTCAACTTCTTATTGTCTGATACGCGGATCACTTCACGCTTATAGTCTTTCCCAACACGATCGGCATTGATACCATCTCTAAATATTTCTGCATTGAACTCACCATCACCCAAGAAAGACAGATCGACTTCAACATCACGCTCTTTCCAGTCGGTCAATCCACCCACATACCAGATACCGTCTTTCTCACGTGCCATTACAATATGTTCGCCTACTTTTCCGCTTATTGGAAGTGTCTGATTCCATACAGTAGGAATGGCAGCGATAAACTTCGTACATTCTTCCTCTTTCAGATAATTAGTAGGTGCATCACACAGCATATTAATAGGAGAATCAAAAATAGTATACAATGCTAACTGACGGCAACGTGTACCCTGACTCATCGGTTCTGTATAGACAGCATGAAAGTTCTTCATGATTACGTTATTCATCGCTCCCTGTGTATAATCAAGTGGTCCGGCAACCATGCGGATAAAAGGAGCTGTCACATCATATATCACTTGATCTGTTCCCGGTTCTGCCCACTTCATTTCTTCCAGTCCATGGACACCCTCGAAATTGATCGTATTCGGATAAGTACGTTGCAAACCAGTCGGTTTGAACGTTCCATGGAGATCTATCAGCAATTTGTATTTTGCTCCGGTTTCAGCCGCTTTACGGTTAAACTCAACTACTTGTTGGTCGTCACGGTCCATAAAATCAATCTTGAAACCTTTGATTCCCATTGCGGCATAATGCTTACATACACGATCCATGTCTTTTTCAAAAGCACGATAGCCCGCCCAAAGTATCAAATCTACATTTTTGCTTTTTGCATAGCTAATCAACTCTTTCAAATCGATTTCAGGAATCACCTCAAACAAATCCGCTTTACCCGGCACTGCCCATCCCTCATCCAATATCACATATTCGATACCGAATTTCGAGGCAAAGTCAATATAGTATTTATAAGTCTCATTGTTGATACCTGCGCGGAAATCCACGTTGTAGAGATTCCAGTCGTTCCACCAGTCCCAAGCCACTTTACCCGGTTTAATCCAAGAAAAATCTGTAAATTGTGCCGGAGTAGCCAGTTTATATACCATATCATTACAAAGCAGTTCTGCATCATCCTTGGCAATGACCATGACACGCCAGGGAAATGCTGTGTTTCCCTCCACTCTAGCAATATAAGGTTCACGAGATTTTACTACCCCTTTCAGTCCGCGAACTTCGTCTACTATCGTTTTCGGATAAGCTGCAAAGATTCCATCCAGAGAATATCCATGCTCACCATGTTTCACATACATACCCGGATAGTTCATCAAATCGGCTTCAGTGATACAGATTTTTTTTCCGTTCTTTCCCTCGACCAAAACCGGTAAAAAGGCAATCTGTTCCTTATCCCATGCAGACAAGGCAGTTTCCAGATACGTATTTTGGAAAGAACTGTAGAAAGGATCTTTCTTGCCCTCGTTCATTCGGCCTTTCGGTGAAGCTACAAAAACTTTCGGATCATTCGGAAAACAGAAAGAAGCCTGCTCGCTTTCCACCATAAACGGCTTCTTCAGTTCAGAGACAAAACGATAGGCTGCACCATCTTCATAAGCTCTGAACACCAAGCTATATCCTCCTTTAAAGTCAATGGTTAGTTCATTGAACTGGTCCTTGATTGATTTCTTCTTATAGATGGGAGGATAGATAGTCTCATTTACAGAACGGCGGCTGTTCTTCTTTACTTTCGGATTGAGTCCGAAAGCTGTACCATCAGTTAGTTTCATGAAAATAGGAGATGGAGCCACCATCACATCGTTGTCGTGAAGAACGGAGTATTCCACATTCTTATCATTCACAATCACATTCACCTGCACTTTACCGGAAATGTCTTTCAGCTCGTACACTTTCTGTGCACAAATGGTTAAAGGTGCGATAGCCATTAGAACCGGCAAAAGTCTTTTCATCATACGTTTCATAAACTAATACTTTTTGTATTTCACACAGTTTTTTATTTACATATTTATCATAAGAGTACCGCTTGGCAGAGATAAAGGAGGAAGCTTAACAGGAAGAATTTCCTGCTAATAAAGCATTGAACAAGTGCTAAATAGCACCTTTCTTATCTCATTCGCGCTACCATTTTTTAGAAATCAATTGTCACCTGATAGGTATCCTTATTCTCAAAGAAGGTCTGTTGCACCTCATATTCGGGAAGCCATACGTATTTTTTTTCCCCTTTATATTCGGCTTCGAGCAAGAAAGTGAACCAGCGGTTATAAGGCAATTCGTCGGTATGCAAAGGAGGTGCGGGGCTATCATATAAGTTGGGGACACCAGTTATCAGATATTCTCCTTTCTTATCCGTCTCATAAGTACGGTAAGGAGTAGCGATCAGGTCATTGAATTTTGCACGTGAACCATACAGATTCAGCTTTACCCCTTTTTGCTTTTTACCTTTCACTTTTACAGATACCTGTATGTTTTCGGGGAACATTTGTTTGAAGAATCCGTCGAAATCACGTCTCGGACGTTTGGATTTGGCGGTGTGATTGATTATATGAACTGCATACGAGCTCCATTTATATGTTTTATAATGACTGTTCATCACACAAGAGTCAGGTTCATATTCGATATGGTTCACCGGATTGTTCTTTGCCCGGATTCTATCAGCATACAAGTCGGTTACCCCACGATAATGTCCGAACTCATGTGCCACTCCTCTATGAAAATAGTCGATACCAAACAGATCTTCATGTTCCGTCTTGCTACGGCTACGGCAAATTACCATATTCAGATCGTCCGCCCCACCGCCGCAATACCATCCTTTAGCCGATTCTTCATCGTCAAAATCAAGAATAGAATCTATAATCAGCAGTACATCGTGATTGGGAAAACCGGCACTCTTCTGATAGATTTTCTCCAATTGGCGGGAGGAGCAGTCGTAAATCACCTGCAGATCCGGTATATAACGGAAATAGTAGTTGAAACGTCCATTGCCGGCTTTGTTCCAGAAGTCGTTCACTTGGTCGAAAAAAGCATTCAGCTTCGCTTGATAAGCTTCTTTACCTCCCCAATGCTCCACTCCGGCCTTATCGACAGCCACAAATACCCGGTATTCAATGGTGTCCAAAGATTGTTGAATCTGATTTTCCTCCAATGTCTTTGCCTCCATCCAAGAGAAGAAAGGCAATAGAGCGGGAAATATGAGCCATCTTTTCCAGTTGTTTTTCATATTAGTTCTTAGTTAAGAATGTATTTTATTTCTTGTAAATCACGACTATTTCCACCGACCATCAAAGTGAAGTCTCCTTTCTCCACAATGAACTTCATTTGATTATTGTAGAATCCTAGTTGTTCATCTTTTACGTCGAAGGTGACCATTTTGCTTTCACCTGGACTCAGCTTAATCTTTTCAAAGCCTTTCAATTCTTTGATAGGGCGAGTGATAGAAGCCACCTCATCACGCACATACAACTGAACAACTTCCTCGCCCTCGCATTTTCCAGTATTGGTAACCGTTACAGCAACACGTGTATAAGTACCTTTTCCATCACCCGGAAGCAGTTTCACATCCGAATAATTGAAAGTAGTGTATGACAAACCGTAGCCGAACGGATAAGCAGGCTCCGTAGGAATATCAATGTACTTCGCACACCATCCGCCCAATGCAGTGGGGCGTCCTGTGCTCTTATATTGATAATACAATGGTATCTGTCCGTTATGCTGCGGAAAAGTCATTGGCAGCTTACCCGAAGGATTATAATCTCCCCAAAGTACATTACAGATAGCATTACCCGCTTCACTCCCCAGCCACCAGGTACATAAGATAGCGGGAGCCTCCCGACGAACTTCATTGAAAATAACAGGACGACCACACATCATTAGTACAACTACCGGTTTGCCAGTCTTCACCAATTCGGAAACCAAACGCTGTTGTTCGGCAGCAATAGAAATATCTCCTTTCGAACGCATCTCACCGCTTTCCCAAGCTTGTTCTCCCATTGCAACGATAACCACATCCGATTGGCGGGCAGCAGCTAAAGTCTGATCCAGATTTACAATTTTATTCGTTTTCAAGTCGTAGCCATCGTTATAGTTGATGTCCACTCCTCGTTTCTCCATAGCCTCATACAAGGTTACTACTTTACCAACCTCTGCACAGGACCATGCACCGCACATATCTTTCTGCGATTTGGAAAGCGCACCAATCAAAGCAACTTTCTTGATAGAAGAAGAAAGCGGTAACACCGAGTTTTCATTTTTCAAAAGAACAATAGAACGTTCGGAAACGTAGCATGCTTCCTTGCGGGATTCCTGTGAACCAATCACTGTACGTTCCCTTTCTTCATCACAGTATCTGAACGGATCATCAAATAATCCCAGTTTATATTTCTGTTCCAAAATACGTCTGACAGCATCATCCACCAGCTTGATAGATACCTTACCCTCTTTTACCAGAGACACCAGATTCTTGGAATAGCATTCACTTACCATCTCCATATCCAGTCCGGCCTTGATTCCTTTATAAGCAGCTTCTTTTTCATCTTTCGCATAACGGTGGTTCATCATTTCTCCCACTGATCCCCAGTCGGATACCACAAATCCTTTAAATCCCCATTGATTCTTCAGGAGCTTCCTCAACAGAAAAGTACTTCCGGTAGACGGTTCGTTATTAAAGTCATTGAACGCACTCATGAAAGTAGCAGCACCGGCCTCTGCACCAGCCTTGTAAGGAGGCATATAGAAATTGACAAACTGTCCCATCGACATATCCACACTATTATAATCTTTTCCGGCAATAGCTGCACCATATCCGGCAAAGTGCTTAATACAGGATAAAATAGTATTCTCTTTCGATAAATCATCTCCCTGTAAACCATGTACACGCGCCTTAGCAACCAACGAGCCATAATAAGGATCTTCACCGGCCCCTTCCATCACACGCCCCCACCGGGCATCCCAGCTAATATCCACCATTGGAGCAAACGTCCAATGCAACCCGGCTGCTGCAGCTTCCTTTGCCGCACATCTCGATCCTCTTTCTATAGCATCCAGATCAAAACTCGCAGCCTCTGCCAATGGCAACGGAAAACCTGTTCTATATCCATGAATAACATCCAATCCGAAAAGCAAAGGAATCTGTAAACGTGATTTCATAGCTGCCTCCTGATATTTACGAGTATTGGCAGCACCGGATACATTCAGCAAAGAACCGATCAATCCCTTACTTATATCTTCTGTCCGACTGATACGTGTATTATCAGGACCTGTGGCAAATCCACCGGAACATTGGCTTAACTGCCCCACTTTTTCTTCCAGTGTCATCTTTTTCATCAGACCGGATATGAAACGATTCATTTGAGCCTCATCCTTTTGATTCTGCGCCATGCTTCCCATAGCGAAAATCGCCATACACGAATATGTAATTAGTCTTTTCATCATTTTATTATAAGAGTTTATCTGTATTGATTTAAATGTTAATATCCTCCATACGTTTTACTTTCTATCGCAAAGATAGCCGCTGGTCAGATTCACATTGGCGAATTGCGTACAAAAGGACAATAATATCGTAAAGTCTGCTTTTTTTCTATTTCTTTCCGTATAGCATTCAAGCACTTCTGTCATTTTTTTGCCTTTATTGATACGATTTTCTCCTTACTCTTCACTTATTCGTAAGAGATATTATCCAGCACTTTTATTCCCTCTTTCCGAACACCTGTCTCAAACAGATTCTTAAACGATTCTACCGACAATGAAGTGGACGGTTTAAAATCTGAAGAATTCATATACGCCAGCAAAGCGGCATAGAATTGTAATCCTTCCGGTGTGTCACGTACCGCTTCCAAGTCGGACATACAAAGCAGTAATTTACTGCCCTCTACATTCAACTCCATCAATAAGCCGAGTTTATGATTTCGTTCCACATTGTCAATTACCTGCACAATAGGGCGGTATTCTTTTGGCATACCATCCAGAATAAGCGGATAGCTATGTTTGATAATTGGATACCACTGCCAGTTCGTATGGTATTCGGTCGGGAAATCATCGAATACCGGATGCTCGGGATTGGTCAGAATCCCCAATGTACCAGGTGAAGCAGGTTTCTTGATGCGGTCACAGATACTTTTGAACATACGATAATTCCAATAGTCGGTCTGGAACAATCCTCCCACTGTTACTTCTTTACAGTCTTCCTCACGAGGCATCAACAATACCTTTCCACCTTGCTTTAAGGCATTCAGCACATCATCCGTTAGTTGGCGGGCAACTACAACATTACCTGCCTTCAATTGCTTCTTTGCAGGATATATCCATAGCGGATAACTATTCTGATAGGAAGTTCCGGATACTTTCAAAAGTAATTCGGCTTTATACGCTTGCTCCACATCGGGCAATGTCAAACGAATAGTTCCGGCAGTCAATAATCCTAATCCCGATGGAATAGCCATCTTACCTTTGCCAAGGCTTTTCTTCCCATTTTTGAGTTCCCATGAAATACTTTTTTCGTTCAATGAAGTTTCTCCATAATTGGCAATCTCAACAGTACCTGCGAATGATTCACCGCCTGTCCAACAGAATTTGGCAGTTGTCAATAAAGGAACCACTTCACTACAGAATTCTCTCCATTTCTTCGGTTCAACCAATCCTTTACTATCCATAAAAGCATCCAGAATACCAACATAAGCCGACCCCTGTCCCGGATAATCCTGTAAATCGAGTAACTGAAAACCAGCCATCCGTTTGGAACGGAGATTCATTTCAATATCTGCCCGGTAAAGTTCCACAGACCATGCACCCGATGCTTTAAAAAAATCATCCGCCTGCTCCAGCATGCCGGCTTTCTCCAAGCGGTCACGAAACACTTCAAAATTCCAGGGAGCTAAGACTCCTGTATATTTCTTCATCTCCTCATAATTCGGGTAAGTTTGAAACTGTCCGGTTTCATGTCCGATCACCGGAACAGGAGATTTTTCCAGAGCCTCATCAAAGTTCATTACCGAATTAGGATAGGTATTATTAAGATAGCCACCTTCTTCCGCATCTGCGAAAGAGAAAGAAGCACGAGCATGAGTAGAATAACCCTCACCACTGCCTACACGACAAGTTACCAGAAAATCCTCACCCGGAATATGTCCTCGTGAGCCTAAAAAGATATTCGAACCATACGTGTATAGGTGTCTCGGCTCTATGGACCGGAAACAATCTACAAACTCTTTCATCACATCGATGTCACCTCCCAGCTCATTTCCCAAGGCAAAGAGTACAAAAGAAGCATGGTTACTATATTCACGCATGATATTCTCTCCATCTTTCATCAGAAAATCCATCAGCTCGGCAGATTCTTTCTTAAACCCTCCCCAGATAGGTAATTCCGGCTGCAAGTAAATACCCTCCAAGTCCGCAGCTTCAAAACACGCAGCAGGTGGGCACCAAGAATGAAAACGACAATGATTCAATCCATATTCCTTACAAATCCTGAAATAACGACGCCATTGTTCCAAGTCCATCGCCGTATGGCCCGTCAAAGGGAATACACAGGCATCATGTTTTCCCCGAAGAAATGTTTTGGCGCCATTGATAGTGAAATGCGTCTCTTCAGTCTTAAAGTCGCGCAAACCGAAACGAACTGTTTTCTCGTCTATGCCATTTATCTCTGCTTTCAGTTGATATAGAGCCGGCTGAAGGTCACTCCACAATACTGCATTATCTCCCAACTGATAAGTGAATTCATATTCCTTGCTCCCCTCTTTCAAATCATATTCTGCAGATCTGGCTTTATGCTTTTTGGCAGTATTGAAAGCAGAAGCTGACAACTGCAGTTTCTTCCCACCAATGCCTGAAGAATTGGAAAGAGTTATTTTCACTTTTACGGAGCGGTCTTCTACTTGAGGAAAAGCCTGAATGGATTCAATAAACAATGGATTCATTGCCTGCAATTCCATCCGTCCGATAATACCGTTCCAGTTTGTCTGGGTAGATTCCGTACAAGCGTGAGAACTTGAACAAATCTGCCCGGGAATACTTTTTCCGTTATCTACACGAATAGTCAGTTTATGTGAACCGGGAGCCAGGAAGTGAGTGAGATTAAATTCCTGTGGGGTAGATAAATAGTTGCATTTACCCACTTCCCGACCATCGATCCACACGGTTGTCGGACGAGTACGTTCCAGAAACAACACGATATGCTTTTCTTTCCAGTCGGCTGGTATTTCTATATTCCGGCTATACCATGCCGCACCTTCATATTTATAATATCTGGACAAATAAGTGGTCTCCGACTTGTTGGTATTCTCTATTCCTTTTCGATTTGAATCTGTTGTACCGGGTAAAGTCACAGTTTCTGCAAAATCCATGTTCCATAGTTTTTCCTGTTCTCCCTTGCCGTGAGGGTCCAATGCAAAACTCCACGTTCCGCTCAAATCAATCATTTTGCGCAAACCTGATGTCTGCGCCCATGATGTACACAAAAAAACAAATAATAATAAAAGAGTTCCAGCTAATCGATTACGCATAACTTTATTCATAATATATGATTTAATGTCCTTAATTTATCTGTTTACAAAGATAGGACGGAGAACAAACCACAATGACAAATCCCGTACAAAAAAACAATAATATCGTAAAAGATACTGTGTACCATCCCTTTTATATCACTATCAGCATAATAATGTCCTTGCCTGACTGATAAAATACACAAATAGTTTTTTCATAGCTTCATCCCCTTCCACGGCCTGCAACTCCGGGTGGAACTGAACACCCCAAATATGTTCGGAATCAGATTCGATTGATTCTATGACTCCATCATCAGCGAAAGCAGATGCCTTGAATCCACAAGCCAATTTCTTAACGGCTTGATGATGAATGGAGGAGACTTGCAAACTTTCCTTGCCTGTAACAGAATACAATTTTCCGGTCCTCAAACATCGCACATTATGCTGTAATATCATAAACGCATCCGGTGACCGATGATTAATTTCCGAGGGATATTGAGCAGGCAATCCTGATATAATGTTCCACCAAAATAAGTATTAATAATCTGCATTCCCCGACAAATACCTAAAACGGGAATTTGCCTTTCGGATGCCAAGCGCAGCAAAGCATAATCAAAGTCATCCCTATCCCGGCAACATTCTCCACATTCAGGAAGAGTCGATTCTCCGTATATCACAGGCGATATATCTCCCCCACCTGTCAGGAGTAAACCATCAATAGAAGAAACCACAGATTGTAAAATCTGTACATTGTCGGTAAACGGAAGAATAAAAGGGATGCCGCCCGCTTGAAGGACAGCATCCACATATTTTCTTTTCACTGATATTCTTCCCGGAATATCAATTTCAGTAGAAATACCAATAACAGGAATTTCTCTTTTTACGATTTTCATTGTCTTTTATCAACTTAATCCACAGCCTGTAATTGTAAAGCCAAACTTGAATATTCACTTTTCAGCAATGATTTTAATGCAATGCCTTCTTCCATCAATATCTTTCCACTAATGATTTTACCATTCAGGTCACAAGGTTTGCTACTGTCCACAGGTGTCAAATCTACCAAACGATAATTCTTCGACGGATCCAATCCATTCATACAAACCTTCGGAATAACCATATTGATGAAATGAGAAATCTTATATGCATAAAAGACCGCCTTATTCTTTTCGGAAGTGACATACATCAGAGAGGATACTCCTTTATTATCGTATGGAGACACCAACCGATACAAATCACCGAACTGAACCACAGGACGAATATCTTTATACGCTGCAATAGCACGCTTGGCGAATGCCTTATCAACATCATTCATGTCCTTCGGCTGAATTTCCATTCCCAATCGCCCGGACATTGCCACATCAAAACGGAATTTCAATGGAATACGACGTCCGGTCTGATGATTCTTGTCCGCACTTACGTGAGATGCCATAGCAATAGCCGGAAAGAAACCGGAAACTCCCCATTGCATATAAATTCTTTGCAAAGCATCCGTATCATCACTCGTCCAGAACTCATCAAAATATGGAAGCAATCCATAATTGACGCGGGCACCGCCACCAGCACATAGCTGCATCACGAGTTCAGGATACTTGGCACGAATACGCTGAAGTACTTTCTGTAAACCCCTATTATACTCAATATAGAGATGTGATTGCTTGTTTTTTGGTAAGTAGGAAGAACCATAATCCAGCAAACTGCAATTATCATCCCATTTCATATAGGAAATTTCCGGATAGTTCGCCATCAAATTATCGACCACTCCAAAAACAAAATCCTGTACTTTCGGATTAGTCAAATCCAGAACTACCTGCGTTTTGCCACGCCCGGTAGATAAAGGACGGTTATCAATTTTCAGAATCCAGTCCGGGTGCTTTTCGAACAGCTCGCTCTTGGTATTCGACATTTCCGGTTCAATCCAGATACCGAATTTTATATGATGCTTCCTGGCAGACGCAAGCAGTCCTTCAATACCTTCAGGCAGTTTTTCTTTGCAGACTTCCCAATCACCCAAACTACTGTTTCCACCATTACGGGGATATTTATTTCCAAACCAGCCATCGTCCATGACAAACAACTCTCCACCCATGGCAGAGAAAGCTTCCATCATCTCATCCATCCCTTTTTGGTTCACCTTGAAATAAACACCTTCCCAGCTATTCAACAAGATGTCATGCAGCCTTTCACCCCGATTCATTTTATATTGGCGTGCCCAATGATGAAAAGCACGACTCACCCCACCTTTGCCATTGGTACTATATGTCATGGCAAATTCAGGAGTGACGAATGTCTCTTTCGGTTCCAGTATGTATTGTGAACTTTCCTCATTCATACCGGCTATTATATTCAGTGCTGTGTTGCGAACATCCAGCTTCAACTTATAATTACCACTCCAAGCCAAAACGCCCCCAAAGACTTTTCCTGTTTCTTCCTGCGGTTTGCCGTCCAACGACAACATAAAAGAAGGATTATCCGTTTCCGTATTCGCCAGTCCGTCTTTGTTAGCAATCACTTTTTGCCCGTTCGTCAGTTTCTCTTCATCCATCGTATGTTCCGCACCCCAGGCTCCATGAAAATGAGTCAGCCAGTTGTCCCCGCGAAACATCGGCAAATAAGCGGAAGCAAACTGAAACAGTGTTACTGGTTTCTTACCTGCATTGCCAATCTCAACCCAAGTGGTAATTATATCCGTTCCTTTATAAGCCTTATAACATTGTTTCACCCAAACAGGATATATCTTATCTTTCAAAAGAACTTCGGTTATCTCTCCATCCTTGGAAGTGTATTGAGTAACCGCATCTACCGCCAAGTCAAGTGACATATTGCCATCCGGTTGAGTAATAGCAATCGCTTTCTCCCCTACCGTCTGGAGACCGAAAGCGGGATAGCTGTTCGCATTCAATACCAGTCCGGCATCATAGATACTTTGTATCTGCCCGGGAGCAATACTGACTCCATAATATTGCATCTTTGATGGTTCACCTGCATTTGCTGTAATCAACAATGACGTTTTGGACGTCGAAATCAAATAATCTTTAGCAAATAAAGAACTTGATAATAACAAACCAATAGCGGCTATTAAGCTCTGCTTCATATTTATAATCATAGATTTGTTTTTATTATATTGATATTAAGTATTACCTTTTCCTGACCATTAGATGTATTCAACCCAGTATAATATATACTTTTCATAAAATGCAATAATACATATCTGTCAGTGTCTGTTTCTTATTTGTAGTTTTCACTTCTATTTTATTCTTTCCAGGGGTCAATATCACATGTTTCCACTCCAAGATAGAATACCGGTCTGTTTCCACTTTACCACAACTCTTTCCGTTGACAAATAATTCTGCTTCAGGTTGATTGGAAAAGGCTATAATCGTTTGTTGTCGCTGCACACGTATTATGTTACGTTTACCTATTAAATAAATCATAGGATCCTCTTTATTCCAATTCGCTTTATAAAAATAAAAAGCATCTTTTCGCACTTTCCGATCAAATGTAACCAACCCTTTGTCATTAACTCCAGGACGATCACCCTCGGTGCGGTGCGCAGCACCAAAGTCAAACATATTCCACACAAAACTTCCCCAAACGAAAGGACGTTCGGTTATCGCTTTCCAGTTTTCTATATGATAATAAGTTTGCCAATTTTCCGGATGCCACCAACTTGTGGGATTTGTTTTCACTAGCGAATCTTGTTGATGATATATACTTGCGCCGGCACCATATTCACTAATAGCAATACGAATTTCAGGATATTCTTTATGCATCCAGTCCAGCCATTTTCCTAAATCTTGTGGGGTACCACCATACCATCCATCATAGCGGTTCCAGGCAATAAGATCGGTCACAAAGTTTATTTTTCCTGATTGGTTACTGGCAGAAGTGGTGGGGCGAGTAGTATCTTCCTGATGTGCCAGTACATTCAACTCATTAATGTACTCCACCGGATTATCTCCATATTCTGCCAACTCATTAAACAATCCCCAAACACAAATAGAAGGATGATTATAATGCTGACGAATTAATTCTTTAAGCTGTTCTTTTCCATTGGCACGGAAAGACGGTGAATCAACGAAACCCTTATCTTCATACCCGCCAGGACCGATAAAAGGGATTTCAGCCCATACCACTATACCAAGCTTATCCATGAGGTCATAAAAATAAGTAGCTTGAGGATAATGAGCCAGTCGCACGGCATTCACTCCCATTTCCAGCATCAATGCCGCATCCTCTTCGTGATGCTCGGGATGCAAAGCATTACCTATCTCGCTCCTATCTTGATGACGGCATACTCCTCGAAGTGGCAAATGTTCTCCATTCAAGAAAAAACCCTCATCCGGATCTATTCGATAAAAACGAAGTCCCAAAGGCTGTATTACCTGATCTAGTATCTCTCCGTTATGCAAAAGAGAGACTTCTACCTGATACAGAAACGGATCTTGTCGTCCATTCCATAAATGTGGATTATTCAACTCTATCCTCATTTCTTTTTGTGAAACAGAATCAGGATAAAGTGTAACCTTTTCGTTTTTTTCTTTCACTACTTTACCTGCATTCGAGAGAATAATGTTAAGTTCCAGTTCCCGTAATTTGTCACTTCCGTTAGACAAATCAATAAGAGCACGTACACAAGCATATTCATGACTTACGCTATCTTGAATCAGTCGAACGCCCGGAGAAGCATAATCCAAAGGAGAAATACAAATCTCATCGGTAACTAATAAATGCACATCCCGATAAATTCCTCCATAAAAATTGAAGTCTCCGACCAAAGGCATTATATCCAACTGTTCACCATTATTCACTCGTACTAAAATAGAATTGTCCTTTCCATACTCTACTCTATCTGTGATTTCAAACACAAAAGCTCCATATCCTCCTCTATGTTCACCAATATGTTTACGGTTAATAAACACATTAGCTATACTATTCACTCCTTCAAAACGTAAAAAGAGACGTTTCCCTTTCCATTGTGACTGGACAAATAGCTTCTTCTCATAATTGCCAATTCCTCGCTTATAATCTATTTTACCAGATAAGGCATCCTGCGCATTCCAAGTATGAGGTAGATCCACTCGAACTTCCGTACCTTTTTGTACTTGATGAGAAAAACGGAATTTCCACTGATTATTTAGCAGGATATCCTGTCTTTCAGCAAAGACTATCGAACTATAACACAAAAAAGCAACAACAAATGCCCATAAACGATGTTTCATATTTACCAAGACTTAAATTACGGTTTCGAATAGCAATATCCATTAACAAAAACGAATGATTATCTTTAAAGAGCTACTTAAGGTAACTTTCTCAGAAATAATCATTCGTTTATTGAGACCTTACTTCTTAATTACTCTACATTTGTCACCATCTGGTTCTGTGTTATCCAATGTAAACTGATAAGGCCACTGATTGTCAGCCCCCGTATCATAGATTTCTTTGGGAGTAGCAGCCACTACCAGCCAAAGATGTTCCGTATTCTCGGGAACCTGAAGACTTGCAGATCCTATATCTTCTTTGCTTGGCTCGCCATATACACGTGAACCATCTTTCAGCACAGCCAGAAATCCATATCTCCATTGAGCATTATTCGGTTTGTGAATATTATACTCTGAACTGTTTATTATACCTCTAAAATTAACTTTTACTGTAGTTCCGGCCTCCGGTACTGTTAATTTAATACCGTTATATCCATAGTTGCTTGGGCAACGTTCGGGTGAGATCCGATAAGTCACTCCCAATTGAACAAGCTGACAAGTATGCACATTAGCTCCTCTGGCAGCATATGCCATTTCAATACGCGGCAAATCCCAGGTAATGAAACGGGATGCAGCATCATACATTTCTTCATTGAGTTGTTCTTGATTAATGTGAGTCAAACGTTTATAGGTTTTAATAAAGTTGAGTTGGCCCGATTCTGTCTTATCGTCCAAAGTAGTCTCCTGAAATATTCTGCTCATGATTTCCACTCCATGCTTATTCGCCCAATACTCAAACATATACGGGTTATTGTATGCATTGTCATTATGCCCCAATGATCGATGCGTGCCACTAATATAATTCGTAAAATGATTAAATTCCTGATCAATCCATTCCGGAGAACGTCTAAGCAATGTCCATTGCGAAGTCATTTCAAATATCGGGCCAGGGAACCAAGCATCTTTAATACCTGAATCCCACAAGGCCAAATATTGGAAACTGTGAGACACCTCATGATATACCATATTAGGATTTCCCGAATGATGTGGACGAATAGCCAACTCACCTACCGGATAATTTCCTCCTCCTGTAGCACCACCCTCACTATCATTTATCACATACACAATGAGCTTGTATTTATTCGTCACGGATTCTTCCTTATTTCCAAAGTACAAATCATATTTCATGAAGTCATATACTTCCTCCGCCATTTTCAGCAAATCATCCGGATTGAACTTCCGCTCTGCATTTTGTGGATTGGTACCAAATGATTTTTCCCAAAAGAGAGCCACATTGTCGCTTTCTTTCATGTAGTGCTTATTAAATTTGCTGTTTTCGTTTTCAAAAAGTTCAGGTCCGCTTTGTCCGATCATAGTATGTTCCGGAATAAGTAACACCTTTTCTACTTGTGTAAATACAAACCTATAAGTATCATCATTTGCGTTATTAGTTATCACGACTTCACTTTTTTTCCCAGGGTCTTTAGCTGGATTGGCAGCTACCGTAAGAGTAATCTCTCCACTACCACTTTGCTCGCCCGAGGGAGTAGCAGTCACCAAATCTCCACTTACCACTTCCACTTTCCACGTCACTTCCGGTGAAGCTGTAACCGTCAAGTGATAATCTTTACCAGTAAAAGGAGCATTTACAACAACCGGTCGGGTATAATTGCAAACCAAGCTCAAGAAGGTCACTTCAAAAGTAAGTGGCCTTTCTCTCTTTCCGCTATCGTCATCATCGTTACAAGCTGTTGCATTAACTGCTAATAACATTATAGGAAGAATCTTCCACATCCATTTTAAAATATTCATATTTGTTTCTTTTATGATTTGATCTTATAAAATTTATCACTTACCATATATCTTCAACTGTTGAAGGGCAACGCACGGGTAATCACCACTATTATTCCACTTCGTATAATCATAACCCAATATATTCTTTACACTATTGTTACTATAAGTCTTATCACGACTAGATATGAATGACAATCGTACCAAAGTCGCTCCACTCTCTTTCAAACTGTAAAGTGACAATTTGGACAAATCTTCTTCGCTGACACGACCAATCCAAGTTTTGTCTGCAAACGGCAGTTGGTTATCCTCATATTTCAATTCTCCAATCTTCTTCAAATCATCATTACTTGTTCCAGCATAAACAACAATTTCATTAGGAACAGCATTAGGCCAATTCCTCGGCAAATAGTTGAATGAGAATGCTTGGGAAAGAGGTTTATTTGAGAAATCAATATCGAGATACACGCCATATACCGGATCTATTTTAGGATCGTTTTTACCTCCGTTAGGTGACCAAATGGATTGCCAATAATTATTATATGCAAGTAGATTACCTACATTATTGCCTCCGTCAGTAGCACTTGCCTTTAGCATATTCGCTTCTAGATTTATACTTCTCAAGTCACTGATCGACTCCACTTTTGTTTCCATAATCACGTGAACATAGGTTATCTTTTCTTTGACTTCGAAAGGACTATTACCACATCCAATTGGAATAATCGGATACAAATAATCCTTATCTAAAGTCAAACCATCCCCTGACAATGTAGCAGTCACTAATTTCTCATTATCTTCCTGTGTAAATTCGGAAGATGATAAAACGCAGTTGCCTTTGGGTAATAATGTATAGGAAGTACCTTTATCCGCATTATATTTATCAACCGCAGCTTTCAAAGCAGTTTCGTTCTCTTCAAATTCCACCGTAAATTCCCACTGATTGATTACATCAAGAGAAAGATTAAAACCGTAAGATGCCTTTTTCTCTCCTTGGTCCAAAATAAGAATATGCTTGTACTCTTTCGACTCCATAGTAACAACAGGAGTTGCAATACGAGGTTTCATAAAGATTTCAGAGACAGGGAAACCATCTACATAAACACGAATACCCCAAACATATTCTTTATCCTCATCCAACTCTCCTACTTCTTTTTTAAATGTTATTTTTACATCTTTCGACAGATCCGAATCATCAAAATCAACAGAAGCAGGCATTACAATATAATCTTCAGGAATAGACATGTAGCTTGTACCATACAAAGAGTTATGTGCGTTCAGTTCCTCTTCTGTGAATGCAGAAAGAGTCACTTCACCCTCTTCTTTATTAATTGTCAATAAGGTAGTGATATCCTGATTGGCATTATAAAAATCAAATTGTTTCACGCTCCTTGAGATATTCCGATCGTATATGTTCACTACCAACCAAATCAATTCAGCCTTTCTATCATCTACAGAAACTATTATGGGCAACATATACTCTTCACTTGTACTCAAATCTCCTGTTTTCTTATTGAATTTAATATCCAATAAGGCAGATACCTCTCCATCAAAACTTATCGAATTTGGCAAAGTATAGCAATCAGTAGGGAGAAGTTTATACAGAGTGAGATTATCCTCATTATATTTATCCAGTTCTTCTTGGCCAAGTGAAGAAATTGAAACATTACCCTCTACCTTATTTATAGAAGTAGTATAAATAAGTTCTTCTTTGTTATATCTGTCCTCATTATAATGAATGTAAGCATATAATTCTTCTTTTTGCGCCATTTGATTCGGATCATACGACTGTGTAAACGCATATCTATAAATCTCGTCGTTAACACTGTTTCTAATAGTCACTGTAGCTACTCTGTTTTTTATATTAGTCGGGTTGCTCGATGCAACAATCAAAATCTCTCCGTCCCCACTTTGCTTAGTCACAGGTGTGGCTACTATCCAACTGCCACCTTCAAGCTTAGTTGTCCAAATTACATCCACAGAAGATTTTACAGTCAACTTATATGTCTGGCCCTCTATAGGTACTACAACATCGATAACATTATTACTGTTACATTCCAAATCCGTTGAAGAAAGTTCGAAGAATGACGAAGTTGTATCATCATCGTCACTACAACCTGCCATTGCTACAGATAATAGTAGCACGGGAATGATTCTCCATATATTTTTCATTAAAGCTTCCATATATTTTCGTTTTTATTCCTTCACAATTATTTACCATACAATCTAAATCCTGATATTGCGACCGAGTTTTGGTCTCCACTTATGGCTCCGGATTGTGTCAGGTTTTTAATTTGTGTACCATTAGCACTAGACAAGAAAGAGACACGAATTAAAGATATCTCTTGACGTCCTACCGAGAATTGAGGCATATCTACATTTTGTTCAGAGTCATCTGTCCAAACTCCACCTTTTTTAGGCAAATTATTTTTCGTTGCACTCAACTCACCCACTTTTCTCAAATTATCCACACTCGTTCCTACATAAAGAATAATCTGATTAGGTACAGCATTTGCATACTCTCTAGTCGAATAATCAATCTTAATTTGCTTCTCTATCATAGGAGTAACATCAGATACGTCAATATCTATATACACACCATATTTCGAATCATGCTTAGGGTCTGTATTGCTTGTCCAAATAGATTCATAATATGTTTTAATATCATTATCAAGCATATTTTTGAGTGGTTGACCAGGATGTATACTATTGGAACTCAACATATCATCAGCCAAAGAAATTAATTTCAATTCACCGGTAACCATCACATGAATGTAACAGATTGCTTCTCTTACATCAAACGGCATACCCACCACCTTTTTCGGAATAATTGGAAGCAGGTAATCATCCATCATGAGATTATTATTATTCACCTCCACAAAAGAGGAAGCAAGTGCCTCGCCTGCAGGAAAAAGTATTGTTGATTCAAACGAACGATTTTCCTTAGGTAAAAGAAGATAATCAACTCCCATCGTTTCATTATATTGCCTTACAGCTTTTTCCAACTCATCTTCGTTGTTCTCTATTCTCAATTTGAGATCCCACTCATTTTTCACGTCTAAATAGAAAGCAAGCTCAAAACTTTGTTTCTCTCTCTTACCCTCTTCCATTCTGATTACATGAACCCCCGTAGGATCCGTAATGATGCTAGGTACGATGATGTTCGGCTTGAAATAAATGATATTTTTGTTATCATTCACCGTTCCATTATCAGCTTCTAAACGAATGGGGAGCATATACTCGCCGGTCTTAGCCAGTTCACTCATATTTCCTTTGAATACCACATCTACATTTCTATATTCGACACCATCCTCAAAGGCTACTGTAGCAGGCATATCATAGTATTCCGGAGCTAAAAGTTTATAATCGCCATCTATAGTTGCATTATACTCGTCCATTTCAGCCTGAGTAAAAGGAACCAAATTGATAGTGCTGACTCCATTCAACCCATGTCCTCCTCTTCCAACAGTGATGGTCTGAACTTTGGCACTATTCACACTATAGAAGTCAAATTCATTAACCCCCTCTTTCAGATAATAGTAGACAGAGTCAAATTCCTCCGTATAGTTTTTATTACCATCTTCACAAGAGAGAGTGGTCACCACTACTCCGAGAAGAAATAAAATATATATATTTTTCATACTGTATATCTTTTTAATTAATTAATTGCCATAACCGGGAGCTTGAACCAATTGCGGATTAGAATTCACATCAACATAGTAAATTGGAAGTATATACTGTCTATTATTCCATTCATAAGGTTGATTCACCTTAATACGTTGCCTGAATTCGTCATACTCCAATCCTTTTTCTTCAGCTCTCAATCCTTCACGCTTTCCAGCAGCCAAATATTTACCTCCTTCTACCCAACGTCGTACGTCAAAGTAGCGCTGTCCTTCTGCATAGAACTCTACATAACGTTCGTTCTTAATCCATTCCATCAATGGCATATCTGTTAAATCCTCTTTAGTAATGGCCTTCAAACCGGCACGTTGGTGCACCGCATTAAGATTCTTAAGCGCTTCAGTCGCGTAAGTATCCGATTTACCATCCGAAGACAAATTGGCCTGACATTCTGCTAACATCAGATAAAGATCTGCCATACGAATCAATGGATAGGCAGGATTCGGAATTCCTCCACCACCGGATAAGTCCAGTTGCGTGTTAGGATCCAGGAACTTCTGGATAGCAAAGCCGGTCACCAAGTGATTACGGTTATACTTTGCCGGATTATATCCTTGTTTATCAGGATCTCTCGTATCTATTTGAATCGGTTGTCCATTGGCTAGACGAGAAGAATAATCGCCTTGATGGAATCCCAACCATGCATAAAATCGAGGTTCACGAGCTACACAAATATTAAAGAGTTCCGAACGGCCAGTAACACCCGCCGGGTCCAACCATTTACTTTCAGCAGGATATTCATTCTTTGATGCAGCGATTTTGGGCAAGGTCCCTTTATTGGTATAGAAATGTTCTACAGCATATAAATAAGGAGAAGTTGAGCTCCAACCTCCATATTCAGAACCATTGTTAAGTTTCATTATGTTGTTTGGTATACTTCCGAAGACAAAGTTGGTAGTTTTGTGTAACTCCCACAGAATTTCCAGATTGCCATCACTGCCTTTGGCTGTCATCATATAACGCAAAGTCAATACTTTATTCTGAAATGCCTTAACTTCAGTATCGGTCCCCTCTATATTAGGAATATAGGGCATCGGAAGTCCTTTCTGCTCCTGCAAACTTTCATCGCCAGCTCTTGTGCCAAATAAATAGTGTCCTGCATCCAAAGCTGCATTCAATGCTTCTTGAGCAGCTTCCTCTGCGCGTACCCATTTCTCACGATCGTATGTAGTACTCACCAACGCTGTACCGTATCCCGGAGTTTCCATGGCCTTTCCTAACTTTACGTTTTTCCACTCTGGGTAGGGGAACTTTCCATTCCATAAAGGAGAAGCTGCATAAAGTAATACTTTTGCTTTCAGTGCAAGAGCGATAGGGCGAGTAGCTCTACCCACTTCTGTGTTCGAACGAGTATTCCTCAACTTATCACCTGCAAGTACCTTTTCATCCAATAGCCGAACAATCCAATCCGTCACATAATCATAGTGCATACGACCCGGATATTCATTTTCACTAGCGGTCTGTGGAAGTAATCTGTCGCTGATGGGACAAGGTCCATAACAACGCAGCACCTCAAAATGGTAATAGGCCATCAGGAAATAAGCCTCTGCTTCCCACTCCTCTTTTATCAAATCACTTACCGGTGCCTTTTTCAGTTCCTGTAGGAACAGATGAATTTGCCCGATATATCTGTAATAGTTACTCCATTTACCACCATCATTATTATTACCTGTAAATAGATTATGAGCTACTTTGAGTGAATTATAACCTTGCAAACTATACTCAAGCGGAACAGCATATTCGTCTGCAGAGGCTTCTGTATTTTCAAAAGCTACAGGCGATTGTATTCCTGCATAACAAGAATGCAAGAACCCCAAAGTGCTGTTGAAATCTTGTGTTGCGTCATCCAAATCAGCTTGTTCTACCGGAACAATCTCAAGGAAATTACAGGAGGCTGTTAAGCAGCATAGCGAGATGAACAATGCCCCACTTAGTATTCTAATTGTATTTAATAGTTTCATATATGACAATTTTTAAAGGTTTAGAAATTTAATTGCAATCCTATATTGAATGTACGTTGCAACGGATATTTATACCACTCCAACTCTGGATCCCATTCTTTGAATGGACTGAAAACAGCCAGATTATCCCCGGTCACATAGATTCTACCGTATCTGCAGAAACGATATCCGATTTCCAACGTCTTGAAACGTAAAAAATTACCATTACGCATCCAGAATGTACTCGGTACAACGTTATTGTCTGAGTTTGCTTTTTGTAGTCCAAGACGCGGATATGCTGCATTAGGGTTAGGGTTAGCTTCTGTCCAATAGTCCTTCGCTACAAATTTGAAAATGTTGTAATCAGACTCTCCGAACGGATGAATACCTGTTAACATAATCTTGCGCATAGCCGAACCGTTAAAGAACACTCCAAGATCAAATTTCTTATAGTTTATATTCAAACCAAATCCGTATTGTATACGTGGATTTCCACCATATTCTGAAATCATTCCCTGATCATCTGCATTGATTACACCATCACCATTTAAATCACGGTATTTGATATCTCCCACTTGAGCGGTACTTCCTAGTTCTACCTTAGGACCGTATTTTATTTCATCTTCGGTCTGATATAATCCTTCTGCTATGTAACCCCATGTCGAGTTCAAAGGACGTCCGGTTTCTCTTTTCCATGGGTACGGTGTATAGGGTTCATCTCTATACACATATTTGTTCTCCACATACGTAAAGTTACCACGAAAGTCCATAGACAAGTCCTTGTTAATGGAATGATGATAGTTGGTACTGAACTCCCAGCCCCAGTTGTCTACCTTCCCGACATTACTCCAAGGTGTGGCACTATATCCCAATTGACTTGGCCATGTTTTTCTTTGCATCAGAATGTTCGAACGTTTTTCGTAGAAATAATCTGCCGTAATATTCCAATGACGGAAAAGTGTCATTTCTAAACCGACATCCAACTTCTTAGAACGTTCCCAGCCAGCATCCAATACATAATAGCTTGAAATTTTCGGGCCACCAAATGTAGTTTGCCAATCATAACCGGTACTATATTTGATGTTGTCTAGTTCCACTTTATCCAAATAAAGAAAATGACCAAAGTCAGTGCCTGTTTCATCACTACCTACCAATCCATAAGATGCACGCAACTTCAAATTATCGATTTTGTCACGTAAGGGTTCAAAGAAAGCTTCATTGCTCACTACCCAGCCTAAAGAAGCAGCCGGAAAAAACTCGAACCGGTCACCTTTTGCCAAACGCTCTGTGCCGTTGTAACCAAAGTTGAATTCGAGTAAATAGCGCTGACCATAATCATATGTAAAACGACCGGAAAAACCTTGGTTACGATTAGGAAGCACATCCTTCTTAAAATCACGCTGCATATACATCAACATACCGCCTACATTATGTTTGCCAAATTGACGTGTATAGTTTATCTGGAACTGCATAAAAATAGTACGATCACCAGATCTGGTTATACCGGATTCAGCAATATATTGCTTGCCTGAAGTGCCTAAACGTTCTAATTCGTATGAGACAGGATTCTTGGGGTCGTAAGAATTTTCTTTCACTCGATAATAATAAGGTTCAATCGTTCTGTTATATTCAGAACTGGACCAGTTTTTAAAGTTCACCAATGCGTTTGCACTCAAACCTTTTGTAACAAAATCCAAGTTCTGCTTAATTTTCAATGTAGTATGTAGCATATTTGAGTCCACTTGTTTAAAAGTGGTGGCCATATATGCATAAGGGTTTATTCTTGTGTAATTGGCTGTAAGAATGGAATTACCATACTTCACATGCTGATCGCCTTCCTGTGCAGGAAACACGGCCGGAAAGTTTATAGGGTTTGAAGATAACATCATTTTAAATAAATCATCGACCGAATTCTTAGGACCGCGATTATTACGAATCTGCGTATTCATGTTCAAATCGATTGTAGTTGTAGATGTCACTTTCACAGAGATATTATTTTGGAAGTTATACCCCATGTTATTGATATTATTGTTCCATGAATAATACTTGGGTGAGTCCAACAAACCAGTATCGTGGTTCACATTTAAACTCATATAATAAGTTACTTTCTGACCACCACCAGATATATTGATATTCGCACGTTGATTAGTCGCAAAATCCTTGAATATCAAATCACCCCAATTCACATCCGGATAAACATATGGATTTAACCCATAACGAGTTCCTTCAATTTGCTGTCTGCTATATCTTCCTTGCCTAATTGACTTATTACGAGTAAGTTCAGCTTCATTATACATTTCCATCCAAGTGGCTCCATCTACAAACTCTGGAAAGTTCATTGGTTTATTGAATGAATTTTCCAAAGTGATGTTAATACGGGTTTTTGAATTCTCTTGTCCTTTCTTGGTAGTGATGAGCATCACACCATTCGCACCACGAGCACCATAAATGGCAGTTGCAGATGCGTCTTTTAAGATAGAAAAACTTTCGATGGTTTCGGCTGGAATATTGTCCAAATCCCCTGTAGCAATTTCCACATCGTCTAGCAAAATCAAGGGAGTAGCTCGTCCACCAAAAGTCGATACACCACGAATAAAGAATTCAGAAGCTGTTCCAGGTTCTCCGCTTTTGGTATTAACGATTACGCCGGCCAATTTACCGGCCATAGAGCTAGTCAACGAAGAACTAGGAGCTTTAAGTTCCAATCCTTTCACGGTAGAAATAGCCCCCGTAACGCTTACTTTTTTCTGTGTTCCCGATCCGACAATCACTACTTCGTCCAGCATCTCATTATCGGAAGTCAACTTGATATCGATAATACCTGAAGTCTCTACAGGAACCTCCCGAGTTTTATAGCCAATAAAAGAAACGACTAAGATATCTTTGGTACTATTAACTGGAATAGAATAATTACCATCCAAATCTGATATTACACCTGTTTGAGTGCCTTTCAATGCAATATTGGCACCAATAATGGGACTGCCATCCAAAGCGTCCGTGACAGTGCCTGTTACTTGTCTTTTGCTTTGCTGTTGTTGAGCAGACACTGCCCCCTTAACTCCGGAGTCAGCTATCGCCGGTAGGCTCGTAGTGCCGGCAACTATAAAAGCTCCCAACGTTACAAAAGCAATCCTTCTTAAATAATACTTCATAAGCTTTTTCTTATAAAATTAGACATCAGTTAACTATATATTTTTTAAATTTAAAATTCATCAATTATCACCCAAAAATCATTTTTTATTCACATACAGAAAGGGGTATTTACACAATGCTCATCAAAAGCGAATATTCCTTTCTACACTACAAAGAAATTAGTCAACAGTTCGCACTCCAATTTCAGCTACACTTATAAAATTCTTCTCCAACACACCATTGACCACAAATTTCAGATAACGTGACCGATAAACCTTATTTAACTTAATTTCTTGAGGCACAAGTGTCTGCCTAATGTTCTGAAAGACACCCTTTGAAGCCATTTCCCATTTCAGTCCATCTTCACTCAAATAAATTTCATAATTTTCAATGACTCCATCCACATTTCTATACATATCCTGACGTGGTGTGTAAATGATCTCGGACACAGGAATAGTAGTTCCCATATCAACAATAACCTCGTCGGGTACAAATTCTTTCTTATTACCAGCATCATACGTATGGAAGTAACTCTCTACATTATCATCAATCATATTATCAACACCAGATTTAACAGGTGATATAATTTTCCAATTCTTCTTGCACTGATCAAAAATCACTGAAGTAATCTCTCCACTTTTTTTATCAGATGTAAAAACTGCTGCTCTTACAACTCCCTGTTTATCAAAAAGGAATGGCTCTTTATACTCATTTGAGGTAAATGACGGTTCGGTTCCGTCTGTTGTATATCGGATAGAAATTACAGGCCGGTCTGTTCTTATACTCACCATTCCATCCTTCTTTCTATAAATTTTTGGTGCTTCTAAATTATCAGGTTCTTTAAACAGACTTACTTCACTCACAGCCAATGCTACTGGGGCAAAAAAGCGTAAACGGATTCTGTCTGTATTCAAATCATTCTCAAGACGAATAATTCGACACGCCCCTATGCTGGTAGCCTCTGCTATTTCTTTCCAGCCACCATCTACCCAAGCATCGACTTTCATAGAGTCGATTCGTTGACCTAATTTTATGTTTTCACGCACTTTTATCAGATTAAAAACTTGTTTCTTTGGAAGTTCTATCATCAATGATGCATTTGTTACTGTATCGTCAGTCGCCCAATAAGAATACCGGTCATTGTCTGTAAGCTTTGCAGTACCATAATGCCTAGTTATATTCCCACGCACATTAGATGGCACCAAACGTGCTCCTTTAATAAAATTTTTGCTAAAAGTTTTATTCATTAATTCAGCGAAACCTTCCAAAGATTTGACATCTCTCCACTCCATTACTCCTTTTGGAGTTAAAGGAAGACACATATCAAATCCCTGCCCCAACCCAACACTCGCAAGATAGATATCAAATAATTTTTGAGGGCTTTTAGTAGTCAAGCTATCTGTAGTATGATAAGCAAAACGCCTTTTTAGCGAAAAGTCACACTCTGCCGGAATCCAATATTTCCCATGTCGTTGTCCCTCATTCAACATTTTAATCCGCTCACCGTCACTATTAGGGCGTGGTCTCATGTTCCAATTTCCTTCAGGGAATAATGTTGCCCAACAAGTTTTTTTATATCTTCCGGCATATCCATCCTCATTTCCTACCCAACGGATATCAGGTCCGGGGTCATTAAAAATGACAGCGTTGGGTTGGAGTTCTCTGACAATCGCATAAATATTATCCCAGTCATAATATTCGATGAATCCGCCACGATATTCATTAGCACCTCCGTAATATCCCGAACCACCGGCACCTGGAGCACCATCAAACCAAAGAGTAAACAGTTCTCCATAATTGGTACACAATTCTGTTAGTTGTTCCTTATACATTTTCAGATATTCGGGCGTTCCGAAACATGCAGCATTTCTATCCCACGGCGATAAGTAAAGTCCGAGTTTAAGCCCATGCTGACGACAAGCCTTCGCCCATTCGCCAACCCAATCTCCTTTGCCATCTTTCCAAGGTGATTTAGAAATATTATAATCAGTGGTTTTCGTTGGCCACATACAGAACCCACCATGATGCTTTGCATTGATGAGAAATCCTTTCGAACCTATTTTTTTTGCAAGAAGAACTATTTTTTCTGCGTCAAAATCTACAGGGTTCACTAGTTCCGGAGACTCATTACCCCATCCCCAATGAATATCAAGTGCATTGTTCTGATTGAATTCAATCATATTATACATTTCCATTTCATGCCAAGCTAGTTGACGATCTGTAGGCAATACCCCATACGGTTGCGGTGGATCCATTTTAGTGGAGATACAAGAAGCTAACATAGCTATACATAACAACGTGAAAGATAATTTACAACTCATAAATATTAGTATTATAAAAGATTAATAAGGTTAATACAAAAGAGATATAGCTTAGTCTTAAAAAACAATCAAATCATCTTCTGCGCCACTAAGGTAGACGTATGCCAGTAAAACCAAGGCAAATTGCGTACAAAAGAACAACAATATAGTAAAACGTGAGATCTTTTCACTTACTGCTCTGTATTTCACCAATTATTATCCTAGATCATGTACCATTTTATTGCTCATATTTTATTTCTACAAACAAATCTCTTTTCACTATCAGGTCACTTTCATCTAAATAGAATAAATATCAAGTACTTTATTATCATATTTTTCAATCCGATACCACACTTTTCCCATCTCAAATAATAACCTCCATAACCAGATACTTCAATCATTCCATTACAAAGTATCTGGATGAAATGAAGTCTTACTGATCTTTATCCGATATGGCCATTCAGCAACTTGCTCCATTTTCTGATGATATTTCGTATGTTTATCTGGTGCTCCTGTCACGACAAGCCACAAGAACTGGGTATCGTCAGGAACTATAAAATTAACAGTTTGATTCACGCTATTTACAGCTCTATTCATCTTACTATAAACTCTCTTTCCATTCTTCTGCATGGCAACAAAGCCGTAACGCCACCCTGCATACGCCTTATTTTCCGAATAAAAACCTTCATTTCCAGCCATTCCCTCAAAAGTCAAGTCTATGACTGTCCCTCCTTTAGGAACCTTCAATCTAATTGCATTATAACCATAACTTTGTGGACAATATTCTTTTGTTATTTGATACCATCCGTTCCCCATTTTCTTTAATTTACAACGATGCTCATTAGCATAAGAACTACAAACTGATTTTATGCGGGGAAGATCCCAAGTTACAAAACGAGTTGCCGCATCATAGATTTCTTCATTAAACAAATCTTGAGAAGTCTTCGTTATTCGCATATAAGTGGACACTGGGTCCTCTTCTTTTAAAGCTTCACTCCACATTCTGCCTATCACCGGCAATCCATGCTTATAAGACCAGTACTCCATAAACTGCGGAGCGCAATATTGGTTCGTTTTATGAAACAATGTATAATGTGTCTGTTTCATGTAATTATTCAAATGATAATTCTCAATAGTCACCCAGTCTGGATGTACCTGCCATAGCATCCATTGAGAAGTATACTCATAGAGTGTCGTCCCCGGAAATCCTTTGCCACCATCTGCCTCAACCATAAACTGAAAAGAATGCCCTAACTCGTGAGCAAGTGTACAGTAAGGATACCCGTTTATTCTGCACGGACGAAACCAGGTCATTCCGACATTGTCATGAGCACCACCATAGACTGTCTTCTCATTGTCATCATACATCCATATAATCATCTTATACTTATCAGTATAAGATTTCCCTTTCTGCACAAATTTCAATTTGTCTACAAAATAACGATAGTACCGTTCGCCCTCACTCAATATTTCATTCGGATAAAATCGTTTACTCTCATCCATGTTTACAGCAGGTTCCTTGCCAAAAGACCTCTCCCAGAAAATAACTAGATTATCAGATTCTGCCATACAATCATAGCCAAATCTACCATCAGGAACATCAAAACCGTGCTTTTTAAGATCATCTTCCGGAATAAAAATAATTTTATTTCCCAACTTAGCCTGCAACATTTGTATATTAAGGGCCAACATCAATCCACAAAACAAATAGATAAAATTTCGCTTACTACAGCACATATTACTTTACTTTTAAAATGTTACATTAACCGTATAAGTATCATTACCTGTTTCCAAATGCTCTCTCTGTAGTTCCACATCAGGAAGCCATACATATTTCTTTTGTCCCACCTCATCTATTATTTCTACTAGAAAACTAAACCAATAAGAATATGGGAATAAATCTTGTGGTTCTTTGGGAGGAATATTGGCATCTGTCATATCCGGATGATACAACTTATACAAATCAGTTATCTCAATTATGCCTCGTTTACTGGTAGTGTATGTTCTGTAAGCTTTCGGATATACATCCCGCTTATTATATTTACCACCGGCACGAGTTCCATAAAAATTCACTGTACAATTAGATAACGGTTTCCCCATTTTACCCACTTTAATCACTAGTTTACGAGGAAAGACTTTGTCCGACAAGTCTTTATCCAGTGGTCTCATTTTTGCTGTATAATTGAATAAAGCCGAACAATAATCACTCCAGACGCGATATCCAGTCCCCATATTACATTTAGGAGGAGTTAATTTCTCATGACTTACCGGATTATCTTCTGCAGCAATCATATATTGATATAAATCTGTAGCACCACGCACATGTCCATACTCGTGCCCTAGATTACTATATGTCCCCTGATCGGGATATAGCGCATCTGTAAAAATGTTATGAGCTTCACGAACATAACACATCACCACCGACTGCCCACTGGCTCCACCGCCACCACAAGATAGTCCTTCATTCTTTGCGCCCAACGCCAGAAACAACACAAAGTCATATTTCGACAAATCAAGCCGACCGAAAGCCTTTCTCTGAAACTCTCCGTATCTGTCTTTATCTCCCTGAATATCATACACACACAATTCGTCAGCAGGAACAAACCGGAAATAATAGTTAAACTTATTGGGACTTTCATTCCAAAAGCGGGTTGTATTATGAAACATCTGCTGCAAATTCTTTTTAAAAGATGCTTCTCCGCCATAACGTTCCAAATCGATTTTATCCACCCATACTTGCGCACGATACTCAATCGTATCTTTCACCTCCACACAAAAAGCATGAGTCGCCCAAACCAGACAACTGCATGCTATTAATATACACTTTAGAATACCCATAGATTTTCTTTTAGATTTATACCGTATTATAATTCAGTTGATACCCTGATAAAATACGTTTTACCAGAATATCATCCGCTATTGCCAAACTCCAGTAAGGTTAACTTATGTTTTTATCCTTTTCGAAACAAAAGTATGCAATAGAACACTTTAACAAGGCTAATTATGTACAAAAGAGCAACAATATCGTAAAAAGAAAAATTGAATATTTAATTTTATACTAAATTTATCCGGAAGTCACAAAAAAGAGGATATTCCAAAGAATCCCCTCTTATAATAGACTCCTGAATTATTATAAAATATCAGGTCGCTTTTTATATATACCACAGAATGCCCTGTCCCATATTTCTACAGAATAGAATAGTTGCCTGCAAAATTTGCTTGCCTACAATATATTTGGCTGTCTTACTTCCGCTCCCCACATTCGCTGACACTTGTACGGAAGCAGAAACATCTTTCAAAAGAGTGACGGTATCCTTTCGATATAGTGACGGTATACCAACTAGATAGTGACGCTATTCCATACATATACCGTCACTATACCAATTCCTACTTTATATAGACTACAGAACGCCCTGAACCATACTTCTTCAAGACACCATCTTTGATAAAAGCATTGATATCCTGCAATGCCTGTATCTTCGTTTTTCCCACAAGCATAGCATAATCCTGACGGTTGATGCACGGATGGTCTTCCAAGAACTTTTCCAACCGTTGTAAGCATCTCTCCCTATCCAAGGGGTTCTTCACACGAAAAGGAGAATGATAACGTTGTAATTCAATCTCACTCTCAATATCCTTTTTAAACTGCCGATTGACACGGAAATTAATATCTTTCAGAGATACGGACGGTGAACGCAAGTCTTTTGGATCCATCACTTTCTTGTCAACACTCAATGAAAGGGAGAAATAACCGATATCGCCCAGCTCTACCGAAAATCCTTTCAAAAGCAAATGACGTAGTTCTTTTGATATAGCTTCTATAACGCCGACCACTTGTGCATGGGGCATATGCTGAAATACGGTCACTTGTTCCACAAATTCTTCGGCTGTATAACTGCCCTTCAAAACGACACGTGCATGCAAAGGCTGTTCTTCCCCACTTTTAGCAAGATCGGGAGTTTCATAAAGATCATAATTTACACTCATTATCAATTAGTTTTTCAATAGGAAAGATTAAATTCCTCTCTCCTATGGATTAATTTTCTAAAACGCATTCCTATTTTCGTTTGACTTAAGTCAGGCGATAGTTCAACTTAAGTCATCCTTTCGTTTAACTTAAGTCAAACGAAAACCGATATGCTAACGAGACAAATGTACATAGAATATACAGATACTAATCTATGCAAAGCGAGATTTAATTTCAACTAATGAATTATCCCAAAGCCCACAACCATATTAACCAATAATTATCCAAGATTTGAACGATTTTTTTGTTCACTTTCAAAAGTTTTATTCCACACCTAAAAAGACAGCCTATCATTTGCTTTTGCTACTAATTCTTCCTAATATTGTCCTATACTAATGAAAACTAATACAACATAAAGAATCCCCCATGAAAAAAATCGTTCTTTTGATAACTATACAAATCCTGTGCATGCATTCATTTGTCGTGAATGCGCAGCGTATCTTCTCCACCTCCTATACAATGGATGATGGACTGGCAGCCAACAGAGTATACAGCATTTTGCAAGATTCATGTGGATTCATGTGGTTCGGTACCGATGATGGATTAAGCAGATTCGACGGTATTGCATTCAAGAACTACTATCTATCAGAATATATCAACGCAACAACCAGTAACAGCGTCAAGAAAATATTTATCGACCGCAGGGGCAGAATGTGGATAGGATTGGATACCGGAATTGTCATTTACGACTCGAAAACAGACACTTTCCAACCTTTCCATGCCAAAACTGAAACTGGAGAAATGATACAAACCTACGTCACCGATATGATAGAAGACAGTGACGGAGAAGTATGGATTGCAACGAGTGGAGAAGGGCTTTACCGTTTTTCTCCATCTGATAAAGTCAGGCTTAGAGTATACCGGAATATTCCCGGAAAGATTAATAGCATCTCCCAAAACATTATCATGACATTGCAGCAAGACAGTAAACAAAACATTTGGATAGGAACCTATTCGGAAGGATTATGCTGCTTTGACAAACAGAAAAACACGTTCGTCACTTACAAAAAGAGCAATCACCCTAATAGTTTATCAGATAATTCCATTCAGAAAGTGTTTGAAGACTCACACGGCAATTTATGGATAGGAACTTTTCAGAACGGGCTCGACCTGTTCGATCCTGTGGCTAAAACTTTCACCAACTACCGGGACAGAAGTCCGAACAACCTATTATATCATATCCACGACATTAAAGAATACAGACCTGGCGAGTTGTTCATTTCATCCGACAACGGTATGGGAATTTTTAAAGCAGACAAAGGAGAAATTATACAATCCGACAATCCGAATCTGAAAATAAGAACCGGAGCCAATAAGTTTATATATACCATCTATATAGATAAGGAAGAAAGCCTCTGGCTGGGCTCCTATTTCGATGGAATCAAATTCTATTCGGCATTTCAGAATAATTTCAAATATTATAGCTGTTCATCATCGTCCACGCCACAATCAGGAAAAGTAATCAATGTTATCAAAGAAGACAAAGATGATAAATACTGGATAGGTACGGATGACAATGGCATTTTCCGATTTGATGCCAAAACTCAAGAAATTACCCCTTTCCGGGATGCAGCCAGTATAGGCACAACTTACTATTGTATACACGATCTGCTGGTAGACGGAGATAAACTATATGCCGCCACTTATGGAAGAGGTTTGGAGGTGATTGATTTAAAAACAGGAAAAGTGGAAAGTTTTCTCAATAATCCGGAAGATTCAACATCTATCCCCTCCTCACGGGTATTCACTCTATATAAAGCCAGTAATGGATGTATTTACGTGGGCACTTCTGCAGGATTCTGTTACTATAACCCCGAAAAAAACAATTTCATCAGAATCGGTTCTTTTACAGGCAAAATATCGGATATCATTGAAGATTACTTCGGAAGAATATGGATAGGAACAAGCATCAGTGGATTATATTCATACAATGTCAGAACCCAAAAGATAACATCTTATCAACGTTCGGACCATCCGAATTCACTAACAAAGAATGTAATCACCACATTAGCTATCGACAGCAAAAAACAGCTATGGGTGGGAACGTATGGCCAAGGGCTTTGCAGATATAATGATGAAACGGACGATTTCACCAGATATGATCACCTGAAATTGCCAAATAAAATCATCAATTCAATTATCCCCAAAGGAGACTTACTATGGATAAGTACCAATAAAGGGCTTGTTGTATACAACCCGGACACGAAACATATAAAAACCTATTCGAAATCAAACGGACTATACAATGAACAATTCACACCCTGCTCCGGCTTTGAATCTTCTGACGGTAGACTATTTCTGGGTTCGACAGACGGTTTCTGCTATTTCTTTCCGCAAGACTTGAGAGAAAATACATACAATCCACCTGTCATCCTCACTAATATGACCATTTTCGGAAAAGACATACAGGCTGACACGCCCAATTCACCTATTCACCAGTCCATAGGATATACAGATGAGATTGTGTTGAAATATAACCAGTCCATGATCGGATTCGATTTTGCCGCACTAAGTTACATTGCTCCCAAAGAGAATGATTATCAATATATGCTGGAAGGTCTGGACAGCGAATGGCAGTTCACTAAAGGAAGTAACAACCATCTTTCCTATGCAAACTTACCCGTCGGTGAATATGTATTAAGGATCAAGGGAACGAACAGTGATAAACTATGGAGCAGCAATGAAGTACAGCTAAAAATCAAGGTGCTGCCTCCATTCTTCCGGTCGCAACTAGCTTATCTGATCTATGCCCTCGTCCTGTTGATTGCGATTATGTTAACCGTATGGTATTACGTAAAACGCACGGAGAAACGTCAGAAAGAACGTATCAAGAGGCTGAACGATGAAAAAGAAAAAGAGCTCTATAACTCCAAAATAGATTTCTTCACTAACATTGCCCATGAGATTCGAACTCCATTGAGCCTTATTATCGGCCCATTGGAATACCTGATGAAAACTTCAAGTATCAACAATGTGTATGGGGAATACCTAAGTATTATTGAACAGAATTACAAACGCTTGTATGCGCTTGTCACCCAATTGCTGGATTTCCGCAAAGTAGATACGGGATCTTATAAACTATCGTACGACTGTTACCGGATTAAAGAAATAATATGCAAAGTAAGCTGCATTTTTGAATTATCTGCCAGACAAAAGAAAGTGGCGATTGACACTTCCTCTATCCCGGAAGAACTGAGCATTGTCATAGATGAAGAAGCTTTTACCAAGATTATCAGCAATCTACTAAGCAATGCCTTGAAATATGCCAAAAGCACGATTCGTATTACGACTATAGAAAAGGATTCCGAGATAGTAGTCACCGTGACCGATGACGGTATAGGCATCACCGATCAAGAAAAGACTAAAATATTCGACGCATTCTATCAGGTTAAGAACAACAGTGAAATAAATAAACTGGGCATTGGTATCGGGCTTCACATGACACGCTCACTCGTCCAATTGATGAACGGAAAGATCGAAGTCAGCGATAGGGAAGGCGGTGAAAACGGTGTTTCTATTTCTGTATATTTCCCCAAACAAGCGGCCATCACTGCTTTGCCACAAGTGGCCAAACGAGTGGAAGATACGATTATTCCAGAAAACAGCATAGAAGAAAATGAACTGGAAAGCACTCTTCCCGGTGAACCGTTGAAAAAACAATATGCCATTATGGTTGTGGACGACAACCCGGAGATTCTGGATTTCCTTTCCAAAATTCTGTCCGAGGAATATTTCGTCATTTCGGCTTCAAGTGGAGAGGAAGCGTTGCAAATTCTTGAAAAGAACAACATCGATCTCATCATCAGTGATGTGATGATGGAGGAAATGGACGGGTTCGAACTCTGTGGGAAAATTAAAAGTAACATCAATATTTCCCATGTTCCTGTCATTCTGCTGACAGCCAAAACGGATACGGAAAGTAAAATCAAAGGACTGGAAGCCGGTGCGGATGCATATATAGAGAAACCATTCTCACCTTTCCACCTGAAAGCACAATTGCTGAACTTACTCAAGAAAAGGGAAAGTCAGCAGAAAACGTATGCCTCTACTCCGTTGTCCGATCTGCACTCCGCTGTCCACAATAAACTGGATGAAGAATTTATGAATAAATGTACCGAAATCATCCAGAATAATATTGAGGACTCCGAATTTTCGGTAAATACACTGGCACAGGAACTGGGAATGAGCCGTACCTCTGTATTTACCAAAATCAAAGGCATTATTGGCATGACTCCCAATGATTTCATCAAGGTCACTCGATTAAAGAAAGCCTGCAAAATGATGGTGGAGGGAGAATATAGGGTTACCGAAATAGGATTCCTCGTCGGGTTCAGTTCTTCTTCCTACTTTGCCAAATGTTTTCAGAAACAATTTGGAATGTTACCGACAGAGTTTCTCAAAAAAATAAAGGAAGACCCCTCATCCGCAACAAAATAAGCCGGCAAGCATCCTCCCTTTAAGCTAAATCTTAAGATTTACAGATGTAAAAGTTAACATCAACATTGGTAAATCTTAAGATTTTATTAAATTCTCCTTATAATATAAGGTAAGGAGAATCTTTTTTTTTACTTTTGTCCCCGAATATTGTGGTACAAGCCATTATAAAAGAAAGAATTATGCAGAAAAACCTTGTCATTGTCGAGTCTCCGGCAAAAGCAAAAACGATTGAAAAGTTTCTTGGGAAAGATTTCAAAGTCCTTTCTAGTTACGGACACATACGCGATCTGAAGAAAAAAGAATTCAGCATCGACGTAGAGAAGAATTTTACACCCAGCTACGAAATCCCGGCAGACAAAAAGGCTCTGGTTAACACACTGAAGACAGAAGCTAAAGACGCAGAAACCGTATGGCTCGCATCCGATGAGGACCGCGAAGGAGAAGCGATAGCCTGGCATCTGTATGAGGTCTTAAAACTAAAACCGGAAAACACAAAACGAATCGTATTTCATGAAATTACGAAAAGCGCTATTTTAAAAGCAATTGAACAACCACGCGACATTGACCTCAACCTCGTAAATGCACAGCAAGCACGACGGATTCTGGATCGTATCGTAGGTTTCGAACTCTCTCCCGTGCTTTGGAGAAAAGTGAAACCGGCACTTTCTGCCGGACGTGTTCAGTCAGTTGCTGTCCGCCTGATCGTTGAACGTGAACGTGAAATACATGCTTTCCAAACGGAAGCTGCTTATCGCATCACTGCCGTATTCCTCGTCCCGGACACGGATGGAAAACTGGTAGAAATGAAAGCTGAACTGGCTCGCCGCATTAAAACAAAAGAAGAAGCAAAAGCCTTCCTCAACGCATGTCAGGGAGCAAGCTTTGCTATCGACGATATTACTACCCGCCCGGTCAAGAAAACGCCTCCTGCTCCGTTCACAACATCTACATTGCAACAGGAAGCCGCACGCAAACTGGGATATACCGTAGCGCAGACCATGATGCTCGCGCAACGCTTATACGAATCGGGATTCATCACTTATATGCGTACGGACTCTGTCAACCTCTCGGAATTTGCGACAACAGGCAGTAAAGACGCTATCATCAAAATGATGGGTGACCGCTACGTACACCCCCGTCATTTCGAAACAAAGACTAAGGGTGCACAAGAAGCGCATGAGGCTATCCGTCCTACCTATATGGAAAACCAGTCCGTTGAAGGAACAGCACAGGAAAAGAAACTGTACGACTTGATATGGAAACGCACCATTGCCTCACAAATGGCAGATGCGGAACTGGAAAAGACAACTGCTACCATAACAATAAGTGGCAGCAGCGATGTATTTACAGCTATCGGTGAAGTGATTAAGTTCGACGGATTCTTGCGCGTATACCGTGAATCTTATGATGATGACAACGAACAAGAAGATGAGAGTCACCTGCTTCCTCCTCTGAAAAAAGGCCAAAAGTTGGAACATGGGCCTATTATCGCAACCGAACGTTTCACCCAACGTCCTCCACGCTATACGGAAGCAAGTCTTGTACGCAAGTTGGAAGAACTGGGTATCGGACGTCCGTCTACATATGCACCTACTATCTCTACCATCCAACAACGCGAATACGTGGAGAAAGGTAATAAAGACGGGGAAGAACGACAGTTTAATGTCATGACATTGAAAGATCGTCAGATTAAGGATGAAAACCATACTGAAATTACCGGTGCAGAAAAGGCGAAGTTGTTCCCAACGGATACCGGCACTGTGGTAAATGATTTCCTTACCGAATATTTCCCAGACATTCTGGATTTCAACTTTACCGCCAGTGTAGAAAAGGAATTTGACGAGATTGCAGAAGGAGAAGTGAAATGGACTTCTATCATGAAGAATTTCTATGATAAATTCCACCCATCTGTAGAAAACACATTGGCTATCAAGACGGAACATAAAGTAGGCGAACGTATTCTGGGAGAAGAACCGGGAACAGGCAAGACTGTTTCTGTTAAGATTGGTCGCTTCGGTCCTGTTGTACAGATTGGTACTGTAGAAGATGAAGAAAAACCACGCTTCGCACAAATGAAGAAAGGTCAATCCATGGAAACCATCACTTTGGAAGAAGCATTGGAATTATTCAAATTACCTCGTACACTGGGCGAATATGAAGGAAAATCAGTCAGTGTAGGCGTAGGCCGTTTCGGTCCGTATGTCCTGCACAATAAGGTATATGTATCGCTCCCGAAAACACTTGATCCGATGGAAATTACTTTGGAAGAGGCAGAACAGCTGATTCTGGAGAAACGCCAAAAAGAAACGGAACGCCACATCAAGAAGTTTGAAGAGGAGCCGGAACTTGAGATTCTGAACGGACGTTACGGACCTTATATTACCTATAAGGGTTCCAATTATAAAATTCCTAAAGATATCGTCCCGCAGGATTTGAGTTTGGCTAGCTGTTTGGAACTCATCAAATTACAAGATGAAAAAGGACCAGCGACCACAAAAAAAGGACGATTCGCAAAAAAGAAATAAAAAAACTAGAAAAAGAGCAAATTATATAATTAAATGTATATATTTGCTCTTTATCTTTTAATACACAAACTTATGAAGCAAACAAATTTAAAGTATTTAATGATAGGAGTGCTTACCATAGCTTCCATCAGTTGTATGGACAAAGAGCGTGACTTATCTTGGGAGAGAAGGCATATGCCAAAAGAAGCATACTTCGACTTCAACATGACCCAAGCTGTTGCTTTGGATATCAATTATTGTTTCAAAAGCGAAAATTATCGTGTCCTTTTTGACATTTACGATCAAGATCCCATTGAATACTCAGCTGACGGCAGCGTGTCCCAAAAGGACATAGAGCCTATCTACCGTGCAGTTACAGACGAAGAAGGCAAATTCAGCGGAGAGATGAATATTCCGGCGGACCTCTCGGAAGTATGGTTATCATCGGACTATTTAGCCACCGTATCTCCTCTTAAACTAACGATTGACGACAGTCGTCGGCTTTCATTTAATCAAGATGCATATATCGCTACCTTACGTTCACAAACGGCATCAAAAACCAGAGGAGTGACCGTGAACCAACATACCTATCTAAAAGAATGGCATGTTCTTCCCGATGCAGACTGGGATGACAGCGGAAGACCAACCAACCTGGAACCTAAAATAAATATACCTCCGGCAGACGTACTATACAACATCAAGTATGTTTTCAGAAAGGTTACAGTCAAAGATGAGAGCGGTAAAAGCAAGGTTATGAACATCAGTCAGAATTATCCGGAGTTTTTTGATGGTTCCATCAAAATGACTTCAGATATTCCAATTGTTAACCCGACTGAAGTGAGTCTCGTATTTATAACCAGCTCTGCTGCATGGTACAATACAGTTGGATATTACACCTATCCTACCAACAATCCGCCCCAGAGCGCGAGTGATATAAAACAAATAATCGCATTTCCAAACACCTCTCCTATTTACAAGACTTTAGGGGTAGGAGCATTAGTGTGTGGCGAAGAAATAAAACTCAAATATTGGAATGAAGAGACACAGGAATACGAAGACAAATTTCCTGCAGGAGTCACAATTGGCTGGTGCCTGCAAGGTATGGGATTCAAGAGCAAACTCACCTCAGAAACAGATAAAGACAAAGTGGGCGATATCATAAAAGGTATGGGGGCACGCTATTCCACCAGGAATCTAAACACGAATAATACACAAAGAACTGTATCTCTCCGTGATTCCAAGTCCGGGCAGATTGTAGCAGTAGGATTCGAAGATAATATTGACTTCGATTATGCAGATGCCATCTTCTATATTCATACGTCAGAAAAGAATGCTATTGACCCGACATTGCCTCCACTGCCTGAGGACCCCGAAGCAATCCCCGAGCAATATAAAATTTCTTATTCCGGTACACTGGCTTTTGAAGACTTATGGCCTAAGTTAGGTGATTACGATATGAATGACGTAATGGTAAAGTACACCAGTACAATGACCCGAAATGCTCTTGACAATCGCATTTACGAAATAGAAGACAAGTTTATCTTACAGCACTGTGGCGGTTATCTGCAAAACGGATTTGGATATCAATTACACAAGCTCTCAAACAGCAATGTCAAGAGTGTAAAAATAACGGGGCCTGATGCCAGTGGTTTATCAAGTTCTATATACATGGAAGGAAAAGAAACAGAGCCTGGACAGTCTCACCCAACCATATTGTTGTATGACGACATGACAAAATTCAAAAATATCACTGATGAATCAAAGAAAGAATATACTGTAACCATCACGCTTGATGGAGCTAGTGAGAAAGAGGTGGTACCTCCTTACAACCCGTTTATCTTCATCAGTTCCAACGAGGGTAGAGGCAAAGAATTACATCTGATAAATTATCCCCCGACTGATAAAGCCGACTTATCGTTACTGGGAACCGGGAAAGACATCTACAGACCAGAAGAAGGGATGTATTATGTTTCTGCAGACTTGATGCCGTTTGCTATCAATATGCCAGTAAGTAATCTCCCGGTTCCAGAGGAAGGGAAACGAATCGATCAATCATATCCCAAGTTCTCTGGATGGGTATCATCGAATGGGAAACAAAATAAAGATTGGTACAAATAAAGATTGATACGATTTAAATGAAAGCAGCCCAGATATTGTACGGAATCGCTATCGGGACTTCGCATTGCGAACCATCGATGAAAAAGACATAATAGACATCCGTTTAGAAAGGCTCGAATTACGCAGTTCACACAACTTCTCGAATACTCACCAAGAATTCGTGTGAACTGTGTTTTTATTTTAAGCCACAACATTATAGGATGTAAGTATTATCCGTTATGAATAGGCTTCCATCATTAAATCTTCGGCTCCCATTTTATCTTAAAACCTTTATTAGGGAATAGCATATCAAACACAATCACGAATATAAAAACAGATGTTACCAAGATATTCATCGTCAATAAAGAAATGTGATAAGGCCAGGGAAGCAGTAAAGCCAAAGCTATTACAGCAATAATATGTGATAAAGGAAGCATACGGCACGTGACATATTTATAGATACTATTTGCCAGAATATAAACGATTGGTCCGATAATCAGAACAAAAACAACTTCCGCTCTCATTTCTTGTTCGGGATGGGCAACAATCAGCTCGTCTCCTACCGCACAAATAATCAATGCTCCCACCAGTACAATATGAATTGCATTATAAATCAACCCCAGCTTTCCGGGATCTTTCACTTCCTGTATTTTCCGACTACCGGCTTCACTGCTCACATCAAAGTAAACCCACCACATAGCCAAACTACCAATAAAAGATATGACAGCAGAAATAATCACGAGAGGCGTCCATTCTTCTACTTCACTCAAAGAAGCTCCTGTCATCAATAGAGTTTCTCCAAAAGCAATAATCACAAACAACTGGCAACGTTCCACCAAATGATGCCCTTCAATAGTCCATTCCTTGCTACTGTCCGAACGTCCCAGACGAGGTAAAGCAAATCCGTGCATCGGGGCTGTATAATCACAGATGGCGGCTATAATCCACAGTAGAATTTGCCATTCTCCCTGCAATATGGCACCCGTAATCCAAAAGACGGCAGATATACAGAACCAGCCCATAATTCGCTTAAAATTAGCAGCCAGATGATGATCTCCTAACACCCCGATAATATAAAGTGTTCTCCCTGCCTGTATCAGGACATAACAGATAGCAAAAATCAATCCCCGGTAAGTAAAGGCATAAGGAATGGCAGCCGCCATCACCAGCCCCACCAGCATACTGATAAAAAGAAGAATACGTATCGGCCGGGTATCCGGGTTGAACCAGTTAGTCACCCAGATAGTATGTTGCCACAACATCCAGACTGCAAACCACAGGATTGTCTCTTTCAATAATCCTTCCCAAGTGAGATTATGAAGCAGATAATGTGAAAGTTGCGTGACCGAGAAAACATAAATCAGGTCAAACAGCAGTTCAGAATAAGAGACAGTAGCAGTTTCCGTTTCTCTCTTCCGAAGCAATGGATGGGGGGAGTAAAACATACGAGGTTCCTTTTATATATATAAAAGAAACCCCGCAGAAGTATATTTTGTTCAGAGAAAGTCTTACATTCTGGAAGGAACTTCGATACCCAGCAAATTCATTCCCAAGCGAACAACCTTAGCTACATTAGCAGACAGAGCGATACGGAAAACTTTCACCGCCTCATTCTCTTCGCGCAGAATACTATAGTCATGATAGAACTGGTTGTATTCTTTCACTAAGTCATAAGTATAATTGGCAATAATAGACGGGCTGTAATCTTCACCAGCTTGTTTTACAACAGCAGCAAAGTCGGCAACCATCTGAATCAGCCCTTCTTCCTTTTCACTCAATTCAATACCAGCCGGAATCTGTTCAGGAATTACGATACCTGATTCGGCAGCTTTCCGAAGTACAGACTGGATACGTGCATAAGTATATTGAATAAACGGACCTGTATTACCGTTGAAGTCGATAGATTCTTTCGGATTGAATGTCATATTCTTACGGGCATCGACTTTCAGAATGAAATATTTCAATGCTCCCAGACCCACAATACGGGCAATATCATCAGCTTCTTCCTGTGTCAAACCATCCAATTTGCCAAGTTCTTGTGAAGTTTCTTTAGCAGTGGCAATCATTTCCTCCATCAAGTCGTCAGCATCAACCACCGTACCCTCACGGGATTTCATCTTACCTTCCGGCAGTTCCACCATTCCGTAAGAGAAGTGTACCAGACTCTTACCCCATTCGAAACCAAGTTTATCGAGCAAGATAGAAAGCACCTGGAAGTGATAGTTCTGTTCGTTACCTACTACATAAATCATCTTATTAATCGGGTAATCGGCAAAACGAAGTTTAGCCGTACCGATATCCTGAGTCATGTAGACAGAAGTACCGTCACCACGGAGAAGGAGCTTATGATCCAGTCCTTCGGCAGTCAGGTCGGCCCATACGGAACCGTCTTCTTTCTTGTAGAAGAAACCTTTTTCCAGACCTTCCATTACCTTTTCTTTTCCTTCGAGGTAAGTATTGGATTCATAATAGATCTTGTCAAAGCCAACCCCCATCTTCTTGTAGGTTTCGTCGAATCCTGCATATACCCAGTTGTTCATCATTTCCCACAATCCGCGTACTTCCGGATCACCGGCTTCCCACTTCACCAACATTTCGCGGGCTTCCTGCATCAATGGAGATTCAGCTTCAGCCTTTGCTTTCGCTTCATCGTCACTCATTCCCTGCGCTGTAAATTTAGCCATCAGCTCTTTTACTTCCGCTTTATAATGCTTATCGAAAGATACATAATAATCACCTACCAGGTGGTCACCCTTCTTACCCGAAGTTTCAGGAGTTTCACCGTTTCCGTATTTCTTCCATGCCAGCATGGACTTACAGATGTGGATACCACGGTCGTTTACAATATTTGTTTTGACTACCTTATTGCCGTTTGCCGCTACAATGTTAGCCAATGCGTTGCCTAAAAGGTTATTACGCACGTGTCCCAAGTGAAGCGGTTTGTTTGTATTCGGAGAAGAATACTCAATCATCACCAATGGAGAAGCGTCAGTGACCTGCATTAAGCCGTACTGTTCATCCGCCTGAATCTCGTTCAGCAATTCAATCCATGTAGCCGATGCAATAGTCAGGTTCAAGAACCCTTTTATCACATTAAACGCTGCTACAGCCGGATCGTTTGCCTTCAGATATCCACCGATTTCCTGTGCTGTTTGCTCCGGTCCTTTTTTTGACATCTTCAGAAAAGGGAACACGACCAGTGTCAAATGTCCTTCAAATTCTTTCTTTGTTTTTTGCATTTGCACCATCTTTTCAGGGACTTCCTGACCGTAGAGTGCTTTCAGTCCACTAATAACGGACGCTACAAGTTTATCTTCTATCTTCATAATCAAGTTATTTCTTGCGCGCAAAGATACAAAAAAAGGAGACGCATCGCGTCTCCTCTCCTAATTTCTTTCAACTATCTATCTTATTCAACAGCTGCAGATAATTCAGCACCAGCTTTAAATTTAGCTACTTTCTTAGCAGGAATAGTAATAGTTGCCTTTGTAGAAGGGTTAATACCAGTTCTTTCAGCTCTTTCGCTTACTGAGAAAGTACCAAAACCTACGAGAGATACTTTGTCACCAGCTTTCATAGCATTAGTAACTGAAGTGATGAAAGCATCAAGTGCTTTTTTTGCATCGGCTTTGCTCATTTGAGCTTCAGCAGCCATTGCGCTAATAAGATCAGACTTATTCATAATACGTAAAATGATTAATTAATATATATGTTACACAAAAGATTATCCCACAATGGATTAATTCCACAAATATAGCCGAACAAAACAACATATCAAATAAAAACATAAAAAAAACGCAGCAAATTATTGAAAAAGAGCTAATAGGAAGCGTTTTTCATGCTTTAAAACAGAATTTATTCGTACTTTTGCGTCTATTATCTAAATATTCAGAAATTAAAATGATGCCAACTGTAACTAAAAACCTGATAATTATCAATGTACTAGTATTTTTCGGGACAATCGTAGCCCAACGTTACGGCCTGGATTTAACGAATTATCTGGGATTACATTTTTTCCTCGCAAGTGACTTTAATCCGGCACAGCTTATCACTTATATGTTCATGCACGGCGGATTCAGCCACATTTTCTTTAATATGTTTGCCGTTTTTATGTTCGGACCGATTCTCGAACAAACCTGGGGACCCAAACGTTTCCTCTTTTACTATATTCTCTGCGGTATCGGTGCGGGACTTATCCAGGAAGGAGTGCAGTATATTCAATATGTGATAGAATATAGCCAACATACACAAGTAAATTTGATAGGCTATGGCGTTATTTCTATGGAGCAATACTTGAACATGTTGACCACCGTAGGTGCTTCGGGAGCCGTTTACGCCATATTGCTGGCATTTGGTATGCTATTTCCCAATAACCGACTGTTCATCTTTCCGCTGCCTTTCCCTATCAAAGCGAAGTTTTTCGTGATAGGATATGCCGCAATCGAATTATGGGCAGGGCTTGCCAACAGCACCGGAGATAATGTTGCTCACTTTGCTCACCTGGGAGGAATGTTATTCGGATTAATCCTGATTTTGTATTGGAGAAAAAAAAGCAATAACAATGGGACATATTATAGCTGATTTAAAGGAGACATTCAGAAGAGGAAATATTTTCATCCAACTGATTTATATCAACGTAGGCATCTTTCTGATCGGCACGTTGATTAACGTTTTCCTGCGACTGTTTGAAGTAAGTACCCCCGATATATTCGGTATATTTGCCCTGCCGGCATCCTTTATCGGGTTTATGCATCAACCGTGGTCGCTATTTACTTATATGTTTATGCATGCCGGTATCCTGCATATTCTATTCAATATGCTTTGGCTGTATTGGTTCGGAAGTTTGTTTCTCTACTTTTTCTCGGCCAAGCATTTAAGAGGACTATATGTATTAGGAGGTATCTGTGGAGGTTTACTGTATATGGTTGCCTACAATGTATTTCCTTTATTCAGTTCGCAAGTGGCGGGTGCAACATTGGTAGGAGCATCAGCTTCCGTATTAGCCATCGTAGCTGCTACGGCTTATCGTGAACCAAATTACAGGGTGCAACTTTTTCTTTTCGGTGCTATCCGTCTCAAATATCTGGCACTGGTTGTTATCGGAATCGATGTATTATCCATCACCTCAAGTAATGCCGGAGGACATATCGCCCACCTGGGCGGTGCTCTTGCAGGACTTTGGTTTGCCGCCAGCCTAAGTAAAGGAACTGATTTGACTTCCTGGATCAACTGGATTCTGGATGGTTTCGCCTCCTTGTTTCAAAAGAAAACATGGAAACGGAAACCGAAAATGAAGGTACACTATGGAAACAGTGCCACCGGTCGCAAGAAGGATTATGATTACAATGCCCACAAAAAAGCACAGTCAGATGAAGTGGACCGTATTTTGGAAAAACTAAAAAAATCCGGTTACGACAGTCTGACAACTGAAGAAAAGAAAAGCTTGTTCGACGCAAGCAAAAGATAAAAGAATGGAACATATTGGCAAATTTGTCGCATATCTGATACTTGCTGTCAACGCTCTCTTCGTGGGAACGTTGATATTAAGCGCTTATAGCCCTTACCTTAACCCGAAAATAAACCCACTTGCTTCCAGCTTGGGACTTGCATTTCCGATATTCCTGACGATTAATCTGATTTTTATCGGCTTCTGGGCATTTGTCAATTACCGCTATGCGCTCTTGCCTGCCATCGGTTTTCTAATTTGTATTCCGCAGATACGGACTTATATTCCTTTTAACTCCACCACTAAAACCATACCGGAAGGAAGCATCAAAATCCTATCCTACAACGTAATGAGTTTCAACAATTTGGAGAAGAAAGATGGAAAAAACCCGGTATTGTCTTATCTTGTAGATAGTAACGCCGATATTATCTGTCTGCAAGAATATAACACCGCTACCAACAAGAAATACCTGACGGAACAGGACATTAAAAAAGCATTGAAAGCCTATCCTTACCAATCCGTCCACCAACAAGGGAAAGGAGATGTGCAACTTGCCTGTTTCTCTAAGTTCCCCATACTCTCGATACATCCCATCGAATATGAAAGTAATTATAACGGCTCCATGAAATATGTACTGAATGTGAATAACGACACTCTTACATTAATCAACAACCACCTGGAATCCAACAAACTCACCAAAGAAGACAGAGGGATGTATGAGGATATGATTAAAGACCCGAATGCCAAGAAAGTAAAAACCGGACTTAGGCAATTAATAAGAAAACTGGCGGAAGCATCGGCTATCCGGGCTACACAAGCAGATTCTGTGGCTAAAACCATTGCAGAAAGTAAATATCCGACAACCATAGTATGCGGCGATTTCAACGACGGTTCTATCTCATATACCCATCGCATCCTGACTCAAAAACTAGACGATGCATTCACACAGTCCGGTAAAGGATTGGGTATTTCCTACAATCAGAACAAGTTCTATTTCCGCATAGACAATATCTTGATCAGCCCCAACCTGAAAGCCTACAATTGCACGGTAGACCGGTCTATCAAGGCATCAGACCATTACCCGATCTGGTGCTATATCAGTAAACGATAAGAACTGAAAACTCTAATAAAAAACACTTATGATGATTAAAAAGACACTAACCATTTTAGCAGTAAGTTGTATGATGTACTCCTGTGCTACGAAAACAGAAAGCAATCCTTTCTTTACAGAGTTTCAAACCGAGTATGGTGTTCCTTCTTTCGACAAGATTAAATTAGAGCACTATGAACCTGCCTTTCTAAAAGGTATAGAAGAACAGAATCAAAATATCGAAGCCATCATCGAAAGCCCGGAAATTCCGACATTCGAAAATACGATTGTGGCTTTGGATAACAGCGCACCCATTTTAGACCGGGTAAGCATCATTTTCTTCAATATGACAGATGCGGAAACTACTGATTCGCTGACCGCACTTTCCATCAAACTGGCACCGGTTCTTTCGGAACATAATGACAATATCTCCCTGAATGGGAAACTATTCAAACGGGTGAACGATGTCTACCAAAAGAAAGATTCATTGAACCTGACGTCGGAACAAGAACGTCTGCTGGACAAGACTTATAAAAGATTTATCCGCTCCGGAGCGAACCTTGGCGAAAAGGACCAAGCTCGCCTCCGCGAAATCAACAAGGAGCTTTCTACACTTGGCATCACTTTCAGCAACAATGTGCTGAATGAGAATAATGCCTTCCAACTTTTCGTTGACAAGGAAGAAGATCTGGCAGGATTGCCTGAATGGTTCCGCCAAAGTGCGGCCGAAGAAGCGAAAGCAGCCGGACAACCGGGAAAATGGTTGTTCACCCTGCACAATGCCAGCCGTCTGCCTTTCCTGCAATATTCTGAAAATCGCCCGCTCCGGGAGCAAATATACAAAGCTTATATCAACCGCGGCAACAACAACGACGGGAACGATAACAAGGAAAACATCCGCAAGATCGTTTCTCTCCGCCTGGAAAAAGCGAACTTATTAGGTTTCGACTGTTATGCAAACTTCGTCCTGGATGAAACCATGGCAAAGAACGCCAACAACGTAATGAGCCTTTTAAATAACCTCTGGAGCTATGCACTGCCAAAAGCAAAAGCAGAAGCTGGCGAACTCCAGAAGTTAATGGACAAGGAAGGAAAAGGAGAAAAACTGGAAGCATGGGACTGGTGGTATTATACCGAAAAACTACGGAAAGAAAAATACAACCTGTCTGAAGAGGATACAAAACCTTACTTCAAACTGGAGAATGTACGCGATGGCGCTTTCGCCGTAGCCAACAAATTATATGGCATCACCCTAAGCAAACTGGAAGGCATACCAACTTATCACCCTGATGTAGAAGTCTTTGAAGTGAAAGACGCAGACGGTTCCCAGCTCGGTATCTTCTATGTAGACTATTTCCCACGTCCCGGGAAAAGCGGTGGTGCATGGATGAGCAACTATCGTGAGCAACACGGAACAACCCGTCCGTTAGTATGCAACGTTTGCAGCTTTACCAAGCCGGTAGGCGACACCCCCTCTTTATTGACCATGGATGAAGTGGAAACCCTGTTTCACGAATTTGGTCACGCCCTGCACGGACTGCTGACAAAATGCGAATACAAAGGAACATCGGGAACCAACGTGGTACGCGACTTTGTAGAGCTTCCTTCTCAAATCAACGAACACTGGGCGACTGAACCCGAAGTGCTGAAAATGTATGCCAAACATTATCAGACAGGAGAAGTGATACCCGACGAAATCATCGAGAAGATACTGCAACAGAAAACTTTCAACCAGGGCTTCATGACCACCGAATTACTGGCCGCCGCCATCCTCGACATGAACCTGCACACGATAACAGATGTAAAGAATCTGGATATGCTTGCATTCGAAAAAGAAGCGATGGACAAGCTTAATTTGATTCCCGAAATAGCACCGCGTTATCGCGTGACTTACTTTAATCATATCATTGGCGGATACGCAGCCGGATACTATAGTTACCTATGGGCCAACGTATTGGACAATGATGCTTTCGAAGCTTTCAAAGAACATGGTATTTTTGATAAAAACACCGCCGACCTGTTCCGCCATAACGTATTGGAGAAGGGAGACAGCGAAGACCCGATGGTGCTTTATAAGAATTTCCGTGGAGCGGAACCAAGCCTGGAACCACTACTGAAAAACAGAGGAATGAAATAATTCAGCAAAAAAGCCCTTAAACATCAAATATTTGAGGGCTTATTACACATGAATGTGAAAAAAAAACTATATTTGCAGCCTTGTATGCGGCAAAAAGAACTTGTGTACGACAGAATTTAACTGAAAATTAAATTAAAAAAGTAATCATCATAAATTAAAAGTAAAATGCAAAACAAAGGATTTGTAAAGGTTTTTGCGGTATTACTCACACTGGTATGTGTGTTCTATCTCTCCTTCTCCTTCGTAACACGCCATTATACCAACAAGGCGAAAGAAATTGCGAACGGCGACCCGAAAGTGGAACAAGACTACCTCGACTCTCTCTCCAATGAGAAAGTGTGGTTGGGTAACTGGACGCTGAAACAATGTCGTGAGATGGAGATTAGTTTAGGTTTGGACCTAAAAGGTGGTATGAACGTTATCCTTGAAGTTTCTGTACCTGATGTTATCAAAGCACTGGCTGACAACAAGCCGGATGAAGCTTTCAACAATGCATTGGCAGAAGCTGCAAAACAGGCTGTAAACAGCCAGGATGATATCATCACGCTATTTGTCAGAGAATACCACAAAGCTGCTCCTAACGCAAAACTTTCCGAACTCTTCGCAACACAACAGTTGAAAGACAAAGTTAACCAGAAATCATCGGATGCAGAAGTTGAAAAAGTATTGAGAGCAGAAGTAAAAGCTGCTGTTGAAAACTCATATAACGTACTTCGTACACGTATCGACCGTTTCGGTGTTGTTCAGCCGAATATCCAGAGCCTGGAAGACAAAATGGGTCGTATCATGGTGGAATTGCCGGGTATCAAAGAGCCGGAACGTGTGAGAAAACTTCTCCAAGGTTCTGCTAACCTAGAATTCTGGGAAACTTATACAGCTAAAGAAGTTCTTCCTGCCATGCAATCTGCTGATGCTAAATTGCGTGCTGTATTAGCGCAGGAGACAGATGCAGACTCTACCGCTGTAGATTCCACCAAAGAAGCTCCGCTTGCAGAAGCTACTCCGGCCAAGAAAAGCGTAAGTGCTGCCGACAGTCTTGCTGCTGCCCTGAAAGGAGATGCTACAACTACTGAAGATAATTCAACAGCTAACCTGGCAGAAATTAAAAAGCAATACCCTCTGTTGGCTATCCTGCAGTTGAACTCTAGCGGACAAGGTCCTGTGATCGGTTACGCTAACTACAAAGACACTGCTGATATCAACAAATATCTGGCTATGCCGGAAGTTAAAGCAGAACTCCCGAAAGACCTTCGTTTGAAATGGGGTGTTTCTCCTTCTGAATTTGACAAGAAAGGACAGACGTTCGAATTATATGCTATCAAGTCTACCGAACGCAACGGTAAAGCTCCGTTGGAAGGTGATGTAGTAACAGACGCGAAAGATGAATTCGACCAATACAGCAAACCGGCTGTCAGCATGACAATGAACTCTGACGGTGCACGTCGTTGGGCACAGCTGACCAAACAGAACATCGGTCGTTCTATCGCTATCGTTCTTGACAACTATGTATATTCTGCACCAAACGTAAACTCTGAAATCACAGGTGGACGTTCACAGATTACAGGTCATTTCACTCCTGAACAGGCAAAGGACTTAGCAAACGTATTGAAATCAGGTAAGATGCCGGCTCCGGCTCACATCGTACAGGAAGATATCGTTGGTCCATCATTGGGTCAGGAATCTATCAATGCAGGTGTATTCTCATTCGTAGTGGCTCTGATTCTGTTGATGATCTATATGTGTATGATGTACGGCTTCATACCGGGTATGATTGCCAATGGTGCATTGTTCCTGAACTTCTTCTTCGTATTAGGTGTCCTCTCCTCCTTCCAGGCAGCATTGACAATGTCCGGTATTGCCGGTATGGTGTTGTCACTAGGTATGGCAGTGGATGCGAACGTACTTATCTACGAACGTACTAAAGAAGAACTTCGTGCCGGTAAAGGTGTGAAGAAAGCACTTGCTGACGGTTATTCCAACGCATTCTCCGCTATCTTCGACTCGAACCTGACATCCATCATCACAGGTGTCATTCTGTTTAACTTCGGTACCGGTCCGATCCGTGGTTTTGCTACGACATTGATTATCGGTATTCTAGTATCCTTCTTCACCGCTGTGTTCATGACCCGTATAGTTTACGAACACTTCATGAACAAGGACAAACTATTGAACCTTACATTCACAACCCCTGTTTCAAGAAACTTGATGACCAACACACGTTTTGATTTTATGGGAACAAACAAAAAATCCCTTATCATCACTGTAGCCATCATCCTCGTTTGTATCGGTTCATTTGCCATGCGCGGTTTAAGCCAGAGTATCGACTTTACCGGTGGACGTAACTTCAAGGTACAGTTCGAGAATCCGGTAGAACCCGAACAGATTCGTGAATTGATCTCCAGCAAGTTCGGTGATGCTAACGTTAGTGTTATCGCTATCGGTACAGATAAGAAAACTGTACGTATCAGCACCAACTACCGTATTGAAGATGCAGGAAACGATGTTGACTCTCAAATCGAAGCATATTTATATGAGACTTTGAAACCTGTGCTGACTCAAAACATCACTCTAGCTACCTTTATCGACCGTGACAATCACACTGGTGGTAGTATTGTAAGTTCTCAAAAAGTGGGTCCGAGTATCGCAGACGATATCAAAACAGGTGCCATCTATTCCGTAGTACTGGCTTTGATCGCTATCGGTCTGTATATCTTAATCCGTTTCCGTAACATCGCATATAGTATTGGCTCTATCGTAGCTCTATCATGCGATACCATCATGATTATCGGTGCTTACTCATTGTTATGGGGTATCGTTCCATTCTCACTGGAAATTGACCAAACGTTTATCGGTGCTATCCTGACAGCTATCGGTTACTCTATCAATGACAAGGTGGTAATCTTCGACCGTGTACGTGAATTCTTCGGCCTGTATCCAAAACGTGACAAACGTCAGTTGTTCAATGATTCATTGAATACTACACTTGCACGTACTATCAATACATCATTAAGTACATTGATCGTATTGCTGTGTATCTTCATCCTTGGCGGTGATTCAATCCGCAGCTTTGCATTCGCAATGATCTTGGGTGTTGTTATCGGTACATTGTCATCACTGTTCATTGCATCTCCGATTGCATACAACATGATGAAGAACAAAAAAGTCGTACCAGTAACTACGGAAGAATAATAAATTCCAGAAATAGAAAAAGCCTCTTCCGAACATTCGGTAGAGGCTTTTTCTATTGATTATTAAAACAAATAGAAGCTATAAGACGTTCATCTTAAAAGAAGCCATTGTTAAACTTAAAACCAGATACGATATGAAAGCAAAACAAAACAACTTCTCACAGATTCTTCGTAGTAGCCTCGAGGGGAATCGAACCCCTATCTAAAGTTTAGGAAACTTCTATTCTATCCGTTGAACTACAAGGCCGCTTCAAATTTGCTTGCAAAGATAACGGTTTCTGTCGATTTAACAAGAATAAAAATACAGGTTCCTTTCAGATATTTCAAATATTTGGCGTCAATAGGACAATAAAGTTCGATTTATTTTGATAATTCGATTAACTTTCCGACCTTTGCGCTCACAAATTGAAAGTAAAATCAGTTTTTAAATTAAATATAGTAATTAAAGTTATGGCAGACGAAATGATGGTTAAAGAATTGGAGGAAGTAGTAGTACGTTTCTCCGGCGACTCCGGCGACGGTATGCAGCTGGCCGGCAACATCTTCTCGAACGTGTCGGCTACGGTAGGAAATGACATCTGTACATTCCCTGACTATCCGGCAGACATCCGCGCCCCGCAAGGTTCACTGACCGGTGTTTCCGGTTTTCAGGTCCACATCGGTGCCGGACAGGTTTACACTCCCGGAGACCGTTGCCACGTGTTGGTGGCTATGAATCCTTCCGCACTGAAAACACAAATCAAATTCTGTAAACCGCAAGGACTTATCATTACCGACTCCGACTCATTCGAAGCCAGAGATTTGGAAAAGGCACAATTCAAGACCGACAATCCTTTTGAAGAATTAGGCATAAAACAGGAAGTACTTGAAGTTCCCATCTCTTCCATGTGCAAAGAGAGCCTGAAAGACTCCGGACTAGACAATAAATCAGCACTCCGTTGTAAGAACATGTTCGCACTCGGACTGGTTTGCTGGCTGTTCAACCGTAACCTTGCCGCTGCTGAAAAAATGCTGCGTGAGAAATTCGCCAAGAAGCCCGAAATTGCAGAAGCTAATATTAAGGTATTAAACGATGGTTTCAACTATGGTGCCAACACACATGCTTCTGTCTCTACTTATAAGATTGAAAGTAAAGCTCCGAAATCAAAAGGACTTTATACAGATATCAACGGAAATAAAGCAACTGCTTATGGCTTGATTGCTGCTGCCGAGAAAGCAGGTCTGGAACTCTACTTGGGTTCTTATCCTATCACTCCGGCCACTGATATTCTGCACGAATTAGCTAAACATAAATCACTGGGAGTAAAAACCGTACAGTGCGAAGATGAAATCGCGGGTTGTGCTTCTGCCGTTGGTGCCGCTTTTGCCGGTGCTTTGGCTGTAACGACTACTTCCGGGCCCGGTGTTTGTTTGAAGAGTGAGGCCATGAACCTTGCTGTAATTGGCGAACTTCCATTAGTGATTGTAAATGTGCAACGTGGCGGTCCGTCAACAGGTTTGCCTACTAAATCAGAACAGACAGACTTATTGCAAGCTCTTTACGGACGTAATGGTGAAAGCCCGATGCCGGTGATTGCCGCAACTTCACCAACGAACTGTTTTGATGCCGCATACATGGCATGTAAGATTGCTCTGGAACACATGACTCCGGTTGTATTACTGACGGATGCTTTCGTAGCCAACGGCTCGGCAGCTTGGAAACTTCCTAACTTAAATGAATATCCTGCCATCAATCCTCCATACGTGACTCCGGACATGGCTGGTAACTGGACTCCATACCAACGCAATGAAGAAACCGGTGCACGTTACTGGGCAATTCCGGGAACTGAAGGATTCATGCACCGCATCGGTGGTCTTGAAAAGAGCAATGAAACAGGTGCGATCTCTACCGAACCAGAAAACCATAATAAGATGGTTCATCTCCGCCAAACTAAAGTAGATAAAATTGCAGACTATATCCCCGAACTCGAAGTACTGGGTGATGAAGATGCAGATTTACTGATTGTTGGCTGGGGCGGCACGTATGGGCATCTCCGTCTGGCTATGGACTTTATGCGCGATCATGGAAAGAAAGTGGCTTTCGCACACTTCCAGTACATCAACCCGCTGCCGAAGAATACAGCCGATGTATTGCGTAAATACAAGAAGATCGTAGTAGCTGAACAGAATTTGGGACAATTCGCAGGTTATTTACGGATGAAGATACCCGGATTGAACATCAGCCAGTTCAACCAAGTGAAAGGACAGCCTTTCGTTACGAGAGAATTGATAGATGCATTCACTAAATTATTGGAGGAATAAAAGATGAGCGATAAAGTATATACCGTACAAGATTATAAATCAGGCCAACCTCGCTGGTGTCCGGGATGCGGTGACCACGCTTTCCTGAACTCACTGCACAAAGCTATGGCCGAACTGGGAGTAGCTCCGCACAATATTGCCGTCATTTCCGGTATCGGTTGTTCTTCCCGCCTGCCTTACTACGTAAATACGTATGGGTTCCACACTATTCACGGACGTGCCGCTGCTGTTGCAACAGGAGCAAAAGTAGCCAATCCAAATTTGACTATCTGGCAGATTTCCGGTGACGGTGACGGTTTGGCAATCGGTGGTAATCACTTCATCCATGCCGTTCGCCGCAACATTGACTTGAACATGATTCTGTTGAACAACCGTATCTATGGTTTGACAAAGGGACAATATTCACCGACTTCAGAACGCGGATTCGTCAGCAAATCATCTCCTTACGGAACAGTGGAAGACCCGTTCCATCCGGCAGAGCTGGCTTTCGGTGCCCGCGGACGTTTCTTCGCACGTTGTATTGCAGTAGATGGTGCCGCTTCCGTAGAAGTGTTGAAAGCAGCAGCCAACCATAAAGGTGCTTCTGTTGTAGAAGTTCTGCAAAACTGCGTGATCTTCAACGACGGAACTCACGCCAGTGTTGCTACCAAAGAAGGACGCGCTAAGAACGCTATCTACCTGGAACATGGCAAACCGATGTTATTTGGTGAAAATAAGGAATTCGGATTGATGCAGGAAGGCTTCGGGCTGAAAGTAGTGAAACTTGGTGAGAACGGTGTCACAGAAAAAGATATCCTTATCCACGACGCACACTGCCAGGACAATACGCTTCAATTGAAACTGGCTTTGATGGAAGGTCCTGACTTCCCGATTGCACTCGGTGTAATCCGTGATGTAGATGCTCCAACTTACAATGATGCTGTCGCTGAACAAATCGAAGAAATCAAAGGCAAGAAAAAATATCATAATTTTCAGGAGCTGCTAATGACTAATGATACTTGGGAAGTGAAGTAATTCACTGCTCATCAATAATATAAGAGCTGGAGGAAGGATAAAACATCACTTTCTCCAGCTTTCATTATAAATACACCTCAAGTTTGTTTAAAAGTCATTTTCAATCATCCCACAGCATACTGGGCGTCACCCCACAAGCCGTGATTTGTTTCATGCCATGAAACCATTTGTTTCTCACCGAGAAACTTTGTGTTTTATTGTAATTTACTGTAAATCAGAAAGTAATTACTGTATTTCAAAGATGCAGGTAACGATTTAGTAGCAAAAGTCTTGCTTTGGGTTACGCTGCTTTGCATAGTTTCAAATAACTCATATACAAATATAGGCATTGTTTGAAATATAGCCAAATTTATAGGAGTTATTTTTGTATATATTTGCGTATTAGTGTTTTATCAAACAATAAGCATAACATTCAGATGTTTGTTTCTTTAAGAATGGCCGAGAATTGCTTTTGACTATTTTTAATAAAAAATTAGTAATTTCCATCTTTTTTTTGGCGATTGCTCAACGGTTGAGTAACCAATGGCCTTATAATATCTCAGTAATATTACATCATAAACAATAAAAATAAGGTCGTTACGTATTTATTTTGAAAGAACCTTCATATTATCTAGAAAAATTAAGTTTAAAGTCCTAACTAATCCTTTTAATGTAATGTCCTTCATTTTTGACTTTAATTGGCATTCCCAAATGATTATTATATGCCATCCTAATTTTCTTAGTTGGTTATAAACTTTTGTATCATGCATTTTATTTACTTCTATTTTATTCTTCCAAAATTCTATATTGCTTTTAGGTAAATGTGAATATTTACAGTCTGCATGTCCATGCCAAAAACAACCATGAATAAAAATTATAGTTTTATATTTCCTTAAAACGATATCCGGCTTTCCCGGAAGAACCTTCACATTGATTCGGTATCTAAATCCAGCATGAAATAGATATTTTCGTACAATTAATTCAGGCTTTGTGTCACAATTTTTAATTTGTGACATATTGTAGCTGCGAATTTTTTTTGAATGTACGTCTGTCATTTTAATAAAATCCTGTAATTCCAATACGTGAAACATGATTTGCATATTTATTACCAATCATATCCATTATTTCTTTCTTCAAAACAAATAGTGTATCCTTTAAAATAAGTGACGTTGCTTGTGCTGCAAAGGTATAATTCAAGTTTATGCAAATTCTCTTTTCTTCTCCTTGAATATTAAATATATACGGAAGTAATAAAGCATAATCTCCAATTTTTTCCCTTTCTATTTTATCATAAACATCAGGACTAACAATTACCCCTAACAGGTATTTATATGTTCTTTTCTTATTGTTAGAAAAATCACAAGCGGCACTGAACTCTATAGCAATAAGTGTTGATTGATTTCGATCTTTTTTTTGAGCTCCGGGTAATAAACGTGAATACCAATCATAATAACTACATCCAAATGTCTCTTCAAACATATCCAATGATTTCTCATCAGAGCTATTAATCAAGCAAACAGCACCTCTATTAGTTTTGCATTCGCAATGTATAGTATCAATATGAAATATAGTATTTAGAGTACTGACTTTATAATTTTTAGGGTAATTAATATCTTCATTCTTTTTCGCTTTTTGCAAATTTGATAAATATTCTTCCCAATATCTATTATCTTCTTTCAATAACGAATACTGAAAAACAGGAACAATAGCCTCTTTGATAGCATTGTCTGGATTTTTTCTTGCATGTATAAATCCATAAGTATTGATTGCTATTTTGGAAAATACATCTTTACAATTATTACTAAATTTATCTGTTTCTCCCCAGGATTCATCAAATGGAATGGTGTTTAAAATTTCAGACAAAGTTTGCCATGCTGCGCGAGCAATTGAGTCGTCAAACGAAAATAGACATTTAACTATGTCTATGTCAAAAATCGTTTCAAGTTTCTCTTCTAAAGAATTTGTAGGGTCTAAAAAATCATTTTTATCAATCGCAGAAAGTGCTATAGGTTTCAACTTTTGCTTAAAATTATCATTTGTGCGATTAACAAAATCCTTAAAATCAGCAATTAAATCTGTTCTATTAGTCCAAAATACGAGTACATATGGACCGTTACTTTCTGATATATATTGACTAATTGCATCTTTTAACGCTGAGTAGATTTCAGTATTATTATTACCTTGGATAAGATTTATGTCAAAAAAAGCAATTTGGATACCACATAAAGGTTCCGAAGGAAATGTTAATCCATCATAAAGGAATCCACGACAACCAATTCCACGTTGGTGGAATTCATTACAAATTTGAGATAAATCATCTTGATTATCATCAACAACAATTATTTTATTATTAAATCCAAACATATGTTTTATCTTTTAGGAAAAACAAGAGCTAGACATGCACCAGAATAAACTTCAGGAATATTTAAATCTTTAGAATCAGGGAATATTAGTTTCCCACCAATTGTTTCCATTACTAAATTTACAAAATATAGACCCAATCCCATTCCCCCTGGACGCATTGTCCTAAAAGGCTGAATCAAATCATCTGCTTCTAATTCAAAGCCATTTCCATTATCGACAATAATTATTGCAGGGCCTTCAAACGTTTTAATATCTGTACCAATATATATAGCTGCCTGGAAATTATTATTTTCTGAAGCTCGTCTCACAGAAACCCAATATATAGCATTATCTATAATATTAGATAAAGAACTAAGTAATAAATTTCCCGGTCCATGAATTTCAAAATCTTTATTTTCGTTAGACAATAATGGAGACGAAAGAATAATATTATGATATTGTAATCGAGTATAATGTATTTGTATAGCTCTTTCAACTAATTTAGATGACTTAATCTTGACTCTGCTATTTTGTTTAACAATAGGAGAGAAATTTTCGATTAAAAGCATTAAAGATCGCACTCGCTCTCTTACATTTTTTATATCAAGATTTTTATCATTAAGGCTGGTGCTCAGGAATCTCATTTCACGCTCAACCTCATGAAAAACAAGTCCCAGGTTTAATCCACTCATCCCAGAGTTCAGCATAACATCTCTCATATCATTATAATCCTTTTCAACTTTCCTAATCAAGGGAGAAAGCTCTTTACTTAATCCTTTTTCCACTAGTTTCTCCTCTAGTTCGTTAATTGTATCAGAAAGCCCGACTCTTTTATTTACCGTTGTGTTCTGTATATACGACTCTATTTGATTACGAGCCGGTATGGCAATTCTTTCAAAATGGTTAAATACTTCTTGAATTATAGCTTGAAATTTACGATATGTTTCATTATCACTAAACCCTTCTCTATTCGTTTTTTCAAGTAATCCTTTTTCGCTACATTCTAGAATTAATTGAATAGCTCCTATTGTAACTTTTTTACTAAAATGGTCACCGGCTCTTTGTACTTTGGCTAGTTCTAAACCTAACCAGTCATCTAAAGGTTCTCCATAATTATAGACTCTCATATTATCTCGGAATATTTTTATTCCGCAGTTGTCTTTAATATATTCTTTTATCGCACTCCTTCTACCTGCTCCATATGTATAATCAAGTATTTTCCCGTTCTGATTGAAGACGTAAAACACTCCTTTTATAGGTCCGATATTAATTAGATCCTTATTTTTAAGGATATATTGATCTTTCATCTCATCGGAAATATCTTTAAAAACATCATTCTTAATCAATAAAAAATCATCTATAGAAGATTCTTTTTGTTCAGGGGTAATCTTACTTTCTTTTGGGAAATTTTTAGGTCTAAAGTTGTATTCCCATGAAAACATAACTTTTTCTTGTAGAGATGAATAATTGGGGACTAATTGAAATTTGTAATAAAACAAACTGTCATTTAGAATTTCCGTAGAACTCTTCACTTCATTTAACCATTTTTGCTTCTCTGGATCATTACAACGTAATTCTATATCAAAAGAATCAATCAACTCAAATGGGTTTTTAATATTCTCTATTTTTCTAGCTAAATCTTTTAAGTTTGCTTTTGTCCATTTTTTTGTTTTAAGTCCTGTCAAAGTGATACGTGTTCCCTGATTTTTTTTAAAAAGTCCTGTTAAACCATATTCCACATTTACTGATAAGTCTTGTATGTATTGTTCTGATTGTACTAAAGATTTCCAATTGATGTGCAATTTAGAGCAAAACATATCACCCGCAGCTTGAGATTCTAACATTATTTCGTCTGCTAGTCTATGTACAGCTAATCTACCTACCCCTTTATTGCCTAAAGATGTGCGTCCAAAAACAGGGCTAACTTTAGCTTTTTTCTTTTTGTAGTCAGTTCCAATAGTTAGCCATACATTTTGAATGATTTCTGGAGTCATTCCACTACCATCATCCTCAATAACAATACTCCGATCAGAGGAATCTAAATTATTAAAATAAATTATAACTTTGGTCGCGTCTGCGTCATATGAGTTTTTAACTAACTCAAAAATAGCAAGACTATCATTGCCAATCAATTCATCGCCTAATAAATTTAGGATATGACTAGTTGCTTTTATTGGAAACCTTTCTATAGACATAATAATTCTTTTATTTTTTTAGCTATAGCATATGCCATTAATGGTGGAACTGCGTTCCCTATTTGCTTAAATTTAGCCGATCTTGACCCTTCAAAATAAAAATTATCAGGAAAAGATTGTAGTCTTGCTGCTTCTCGTACAGATATGGATCGTATAGTTGTTAGATACGGATAAATATAATAATGTCCATCCTTTGAAATGTGGGCAATAATTGTATGAGATTTACCTCTTTTATCTACAACTTTGAAACGATCTAAAAATGATGTAGAATTACTTATTGTACGAATCTCTTTTGGAAAATCCGTATTTTTAATTCTTATGCCTTCATTGTACAATTTGTTTATTGCCATTTTATACTTTTCTTCATCTTTTTTATTTATTGGTCTTGTTATATGCTGTGTTAAAATGTCTTTTTCTGTTCTTATTTGGCTAAACAGCAAATAATCATTTGGGGGAGTTATATAATGATGACCTTCTTCACCAGCCTTAACTTGTTCTAGATCCGAAAATATATCTTCACAACTCCATTGGTTTTTTACAGTTTCTAAACTAGGACATCCTTTATCCATATTAGTTTTCCATCCATAAATAATAACTCTTTTTCTATTTTGTAATACACCGAAATCAGTTGCATTTAAAATGGAATAATAAACATTATATCCGAGGTTTTTAAAATGTTGTTGAATATTTTTAAAGTGCTCTTTTTTTGCACTTAAAATACCAATAACATTCTCAAAAACAAAACCAATTGGTTTATAATGCTTTAAAAATTTACCATATTGTAAATATAGATAACATCTTGGATCTTCTTCTATATCTTTCGTATGTCTGTTTAATAAAGAAAAAGCCTGACATGGTGGACCTCCGATAATAAAATCCACCTTTTGAGTCTTTCTAAAAAGAGTAGATTTGTCTATTTTTTCAAATATTCCATCTATTGTCTGATCTGAAATTTCAATATTTATTACTGAATTAATAATTTCATCTGGAATCATTTGATATAATGTATCTCTTGTTATTTTCCCTGTTACATATTCTTGATATTTTAGAATATTCGATTGTTCATTCAAATAATGATAGGCTAATCTTGTTTTTATTGTATAGCATGCATCTCTATCCATCTCAATATGAGCAATGGGTGAAAAACCGCATCGGACAAAGCCTTCAGATAGAGCTGATGTCCCTGCGAATAAGTCGATGAATGTAATTTCTTTATCTTGCATTACGCCTTCAATATACTGATTAAAATACAAAAATAGAAAAAATCAGTGAGCTTTGCGTTGAAGATAGATTTTATTTTTGAGATATACAAAATATTCATTAGAAATGAACGGAAATCATGTGTTTAAAAAGTGAAATTGACTCACGGACTTTAGATAAAGTAAGAATGTTATCCTATAAATCATCAATATGTATAGAAGCTGTATTTACATATAACGTATAGGTAAAGGCGGATAGTAATCCTTTCATTTTCTACAGATTCAGGAATTTTGTCTTTATGGACTTGCCGTGGTCTTTCGATTCTTTTGTCATAGTTGGATTTTCTGATATTTGTAGAGTATTTTAGTTATCCGCATGGACTCTACATAAGTAAACAATTGGGTTAGATTATATTTCTTGCAAGACAGGTAGTTTTCAACATTTTAGAATTTACATCAATTTCAATTTACTCTAATAACATTTCAACAAACTGAAGTTTTGGAAACCTAATACAACGTCACTTTGTCGTTTCGTGCCATTACTATCAAGCTGTCTAAGTCTTTGGAGAAGATTGTGGGTAATAGCATATTGTCGGAAGTACCGGCCACTATTTAGGGATGTCATAAGACCTTTGCCGTACCGTCATCCTCCTTTTTATTATAGGCAGTCACTCCGTAGGAGGAACTGCTCGATATGATATTCGGCACTATGGACATTATTCCTTTTTAGTAAGATACTCCTTTTCATACCGTTTTGTAAGTTTGATAACCTGCCTGCATACTTCTTCCAGTTTACGGGTTTCTTCGGCAAGTTTGTAAAGAAACGCAAGCGATTTCTTGTCACCATAAATGGTATGAATGGCCTTTATACATTGGTTATAGCTATTCCCGATACGGCGGAACTGCTGATAGAAAGCGGTGAGCTGGGCATAATATTCCTGCGCTTCCTTATCAATCTTCACCACCTTGAACTCTCAGCCGAAGATACGTGCAAAGATAAATTCGGCCTTGTTCTTCATGCCGGACTGTTCGAACATAGTGAGAAACTTCTCGTTCTCACTGTCATTGAGACAAAGGTAGTAGCGGTGCGTGCGTGGGTCTGCCAGCACCTTGCGCCCTGCGGCGTTACGGATTCTTGTTTCATCTTTCATACATGAAAATTTTAAAAGGTTCGACTTGGGAGAACCTTTGCCTCCGAAAGACCTTTAGGGGCAGTACTTTCAGCGGTTGAAAATATTTCCAACCGCTGAAAGTACACCTCGCTATATGCTGGCGCATATTAAAATCCGGCTGTGCCGGATTAAAGGTCTGAAGGATTGTCATACGTTCTCTGCCGAGAACGGGCTGCGTTCTCCCGGCAACAAAGGTAGAGAGTTTTTTCTATCCGCACATTATGGCGGGTTCCCCCCACACCCGCCCACGAAAGCTACATAGCT